>Ga0209629_10002893_pt1 | contig 11962 bp, 12 predicted proteins | sample TergutCu122P5_FD_187286 | JGI IMG/M metagenome (GOLD analysis project Ga0209629, IMG submission 187286) | Cubitermes ugandensis P5 segment gut microbial communities from Kakamega Forest, Kenya - Cu122 P5 (SPAdes) (version 2) | ecosystem: Host-associated > Arthropoda: Insects > Digestive system...
GAGGCTGCGGTAACACATAGTGACAGACTGCTTGAAGTTACACGAGAGAGGTTGTGGTAACACATAGTTGCAGATTACTTGAAGTTACACGAGAGAGGCTGCGGTAACACATAGTGACAGACTGCTTGAAGTTACACGCGAGAGGCTGTGATAAATTACAGTGGCAGTTTGCTTGAAGATTACACGAGAAAGGTTGTGATAAAATATACCGGCAGCTTGCTTGAAGAATACATTAAACACTCTATGATTAACACGGTGGCACCTTTCTTGAATTATGCGGAAAAACTGTAACAGTATATGAAAATTAAAGATGATATTATTTATGCTTAAATATAGAGAGGACTTTATTTTTTCTTCTTTAGTGTTCAAAATTGTGGACTTTTAGCATGTTGCGAAAGAGAATTAATATTTGGAGGCTATATCATTGCACACTTTCTGTCAAAACATGAATGGAGAATTGAAGAGCAGTTTAATTAGGAAATACTTATTATTCGTGAAGTAAAATGTTTACTTTCTCACCTCAGTCAGAAGGTCTGAAGACTGGAATTTTACAAAGCCGTAATTTTAGTAGTACGTGTATTAAAAGGAGGTTAGATAAAGTTGTACAATGCAGAGCTTTATAACGTACACTTCCTACTTGATATAATCATTATATGGTGATTAATTGAAGGGAGTTTATTGGGAATGATTTCAACACTTGCGGAACGCCTGAAGGAAATAAGCCATTTAATTAATTAATAATTATTTATGATGCTTGTATTTATATTGAATGACATTAATATGAATGTAAGGGAAATGGGTAGGTGAACTGGATTTATCTGATTCGGGATAAAGTTTTGTAAAGAAACTTTTGAACACAACACTGAATGTCGGAGCGAATGAAAGAGGAAGTTGACCTTAACTCATTGGACAAACCTTGGTTTATCAAAAATGCTTCTGCTTTATGAAGTTTCATAATTATCTGTCTGGTAGATAAAAGGAAGCTAAGAACAGAACTGCTCATATTTGTAAAACAGTAGCTTTGATGGGCAATATGCTATACAATAAATTTATCAAGGTACATAGAATTAGTGGGGCCTGGGATAGCGTAGTGGTTAAGGCACTGCGATACTAGTCGGACGGTCCCGGGATCGATTCCCGGTGGTGTCACTGGGGATTTTTTCCGTGGCTACCCCTGACAGAACCATGTGCCCTGAGGTCGACTCAGCCTCTGAAAGTGACTACCAAGGATTTCTCCTGGGCTAAAGGCGGCCGGTGCGTATAGCTGACGACCTACCACCTTTGTAGTGCCTTAATCTACACGTAACCTCTTGGGCCACCTCGGCCTGTTGCGAGATGACCTTTACCTTTACATAGAATTAAACGTAGTAGGCCGAACTACCAGAGAAAAAAATCCCTCTGAGATAGGTATTTGGTATAAAGAGTAAGAGTAATAGAGAGTGCAGTGTAATACACAAGAAAAACTTTCGAATTCTTATTACTTAAATTTCTGTGACCGAAACACCCTGGAAGACAAACAGTGGACATTTATCTTATCACCGAACACGGTAGTTACGTCGCATTGAAAGTTTGCATCCAAAGCGACATCCTGTGACAGCTGCCGTATTAAGGCATACTATAAAAGAAAAATCCTGTAGAATCCCGACAGAGCAGTGTGGTGTAAGTTTATGGCAAAAGTCTGTGACGGAATATTCAAAGGTCATAGAACAATTTCAAAAATTCTCGGCCGTGGAATGTTTGGATAATTATGTGATGTGTGAGGAAGGACTTGGGCAGTAAAATTTTCGTTTAGAACAAAGTATCTTGAGGAGCTGAGAAGGAACAAGAAAAATAAATTAATATATGCGTTTTTCACTTCCCTGTTCACAGTCAAGCTCTCCCCAACGGAAAAAGTATTTGTAGCTAACAATGTTGGTAATGTTACGTCCTGTAGACCACAGTTTTTTCATGTATTTGAGACACAACATTCTAAGACAAAGGACGCACACATTCTTGGGTCAAGGTATTTTAAAATAAGAAAAACAAAGAATAATACGTAGATGGGCAAAGAAGTAGAGAACAACAAGAAACAATGCGAAAATATGCAAGAAAATGAAGTTATGGTATTAGACTTCAGGTTCTCATTAAAGTAACTTTGAACATTAATAACTGTGGTCTGGGCTAGACTCCTTGTGGTACTGCAGATAAGTGAAACACTTACGTGTGAAATATTATCTTTCAATATTCAAGACATAATAATAATAATAATAATAATAATAATAATAATAATATGTGGGTCACTATGAGGAAAATGTAAAAACCCATGAAGAGTATCGGAAGGAAAATATTCAGAAAATAAAATAGCTATGATAAAACAAAGTTTGAAAACAGTTATGAACTAAGTCGCACTAAAAATGGCACTCTTTGTGTATTACTTTTCAATCTACAGAATTTCGTCTGTCTAAATTCAAAATATCAGCGATCTGCCACCAGTTGAAAGAAGAGAAAAATGTATCAGATTTTCTGGAAGCCTCAGAAATTACATTCAGGGTTATTCTTTCATCCTTTTGCTTATCTACCAATTCGGAACAATGGCGTTGGAAAGGATTCAAATGTTTTATTGATTTTCTCGGACGACCGTGCCAAATGCTGTAACCAGATTATTAGAATTTTATTTTATGTTCCACTTGGCAAGCAGGAAAATGAACCGAAATACTTGTCGAAAATTTACGTCCAAAATTAAACGTGCTGTTAAGGACAAAATTTCAGAAAGTAACTTACGGAACTTTAGTCTATACAAGTGAATTTTCAAAATTTTTCATTTGGCCAGCAAAAAATATTCTAGAGCTTTTTCCAAATACGTTCAGTTTTTGACACCACTCATTCTCATAAAATAACAGTCTCTTTACATAATAAATAAAGAAATAAATAACACATTAGATTTTCCAAAATAATCAAAAAATTTGTGATATTCGTCGTATTTGTGCCCCTTTAACAAGCATGAAATTCTTCTTGTTCAAATTTTAAATTTCGGTATTTTGACTATGTACGTGTAGCTAAGACATTAAATAATTAGTTTTACTGATTAATATCCTTACCCATAAGCCAAAAAAATCATTCAATAGACTGAGCTATCACTATGCTTTAACACATTGAGCTTAAGTCTCGGGAAAGTTGCACAAACTTATGAAGACATCTAATTACATAGAATACCAAACATAAACAGTATCACATAGGAGGCCATATGACTACAGTGCTGATAACATTTACGACAGTACATTAATGGTAAAGATGTTGTGTACCTACTAGTGGTATAGTACATATACCAAGTTTAATGAAAATTCGTAAATTTTCCGGTTTTCAGATGGAATTTCTAGAGATAATGTTGCCAGAGGTTTGCATTTCTAGATTTAATGTGGAATCGTTGAGCTAAAAGTGCCTTATCTATCCATTAAATTAACACAACCGGATTCAAATAATAATCATGTGTGTTTCAATTAGATTTGTATTCTTACGTTGGAACCGACAAGTTAGAAATACTTGTTTCTTAAGGAACTTTGAAATTTCAAAGCTGACGTAAATTTGCAAGATATCAAGTGATACTAACGCGATTGTTGGGGTGGGTTTAGAATTCCAAAACCATAGCTTCCCTTGAGAAACCTAACGAATATATGTAAATGAATATATATATATGAAAATATATGTATGTATTACATTATAATCGTTGTAATCCTCCTACGTGTTTCTGGCGCCTTTTGTAGTCACAAAAGGCGCCAGAAAGATATAAGAAGTTTAAAAGAATTATAATGAAATAAATTCCTTTATTTTATACGCGCTCGTTAGTTTTATTCTCATAGTGAAGCAACAGTGCATGGCCATGAAATATTTAAAATATGTTAATACATATATTAAACGCCCGATACACCTATTGCTCAATAAATTACCTCACCTTTTTTCCATTCTCGTGCCACATCGTGCCTTAACTACGTATTTATTTCAAGCAGTGTATTCTCTAGTTGAAGTAACTCGAAAATATTTTCTTAAGATTAAGAAAATCGTACCTTAGGCTGTTTGACCCTTGAATATGTGACCAACATATTGTCGCGCAAAAGAAGCCAGTAAGAAACTACCATTCTACGCTGCATAAAATTCCAAATGAGCGCAAATCTTATTTACACCGCGGCAGAAAACTGTAATCACGCAACATTTTGTCTTATTCGCACAATCCGACATTTAAATTCCAGTTTACAGTGTTCTGGGATGTTATGCGCTGTACTTTGGCACATACCAATTTTCACTGAGTCACATTACAGAGCACACTAAACTTAACATAAAACACAGTGCTTACTTTACTTCTAAGCATGTAAGCTTCTAGTTTATTATAATTTAAACCTCATATTTTAACACTAATCTTTATTTGTTTATTATGTACCAACATATTCACAAATAAGTAGTGTAAATTTATATTAAATTACTCCGACATGTTTCGGTGTTAATATAAGGAGTTTACAAGTTGTGTTAGCTAAAGTTATGGATAATTAAAATGATAAAATACTATATAGTAGTGTGTTGTTATGATAAAATCTTGGTAAATGTGGCCGCATATGTAATTCCTGGTTAGATGTGTGTATGGTGTGGAGTAAACAGGAACTTATTTGTGCATATGTTGGTACAGTAAACATTTATTATTCAATGTGCACAGTATGAACATAAAAGTACTTAACTTCATTATTTTTCCCCCACGCCAAATATTATGATATATATGGGTAATCAAATCCCGAAGGCTGGGATAGACGGAGAATGTGTAACTCATGGAAAGAACGGATATTGGTGGGAAAACCTAAAGGTGACTGCTTGGAAGACTCATACTTAGAAAAATATTTAAAACGTATTTAAGTTGAATCAGATCGTTTAGAATGGTCTTATTCATTGGGGGCTCTTTTGAAGACGGTAACAAAACTTCGAGTCTCCCAAAACGCGTGGAATTTCTTGAACAGCTGAAACACTGCAGCTTTTTATGAAGGACTTTGCTCCGTTGAATTAGATAATATTTAGGCTTTTCAATGGAGATAACTTTAGACGTTTTAAAAAAAAGTTTTGCTTCTCATTTCTGAATTGTGTCAGATATATTTATTTTTAAATAAATAATTTTTCAGTAAGTTTCTGTTTCACTCTGAGAGAAAATTTGAGTCTCTCTCTTTTCCCTCTCAGGTTCTAGTTGTACTTGCATCGCATAATGGAAAACTCAGGGGATTCCCTTTCTCTTCCCAAAATAAGATTCTCTCTCGCTAGAGCTAGTGTTGTTCCTTTTGATCACATGACACGTTTCCTTTATTCGGTGCAACAAGAAAAGTAACTTGTGCCTCACTTTGAAATGAAGACGTCTACCTCTATTTTCCTCCTTCCTATCAGTGGGTGGAATATCAGTATTTCTTTTTGCCCCTTGTTGATAAGTCTTTGATTTGCTGCTCTGCTATTTTTTTAAGTCGGACACAGGTTATGGTAAACTCTTTGATGCTATGTTGGAATCGTCATTGTGACATAAGGGCCCTAGAGGCAAGAAGAATGACAGACGGCATAAAAACCTCCTGTTGCGGTATCGTTCTGTCCGTCAATCTACATAATTGTTTGAGCCTCGTTTTCTTTCTTCAGCAAGTTTCATTTCAGTTTCGAATTGGAATGGAAAACAAATTCAAAATATGCTTGCCTGTCTGTATTGAACAGCAGAAGCCAATTCTGTTTGTTGCATTGTTCTAATAAAAAAATATAATTTCAATCATTTTTAGAATTTCGATCTCAAATTAAGGATATCTCTAAATATTAAGAATTAAAAAACCAAAAAAGTGTAATTGAAGCAAATACTTGGATGCTAAAGTAGACATAACAAGAGATTCAATCTTGACAACATGCAGTTTTGTAACATTTATTTCTATATTTTGGATTAGCACGCTGACTTCATGTTCAGGTTTGCAGGCACTAGATCTTCAGTGTCGCTGAAACGTGTGGGGTGAGGTTGCGGTTTGAACATTTGAGCGGGTTAGAAAGACGTCACCAATTAGAGAGCCATGTGTAGGTCAGCTGCATGATACAGAAAGGCCTGTTTTCCCGAAACGTCTGTGTCAACCACATGGTGTCAGCGCAGAAGACTACAATATAAAAAATGACGAACTTTAAACTATAAAACCAGTAACATAACAACAAATGATTTAAAATATGGCTATTTTTCTGATGCGGCACAAATTATGTAGGAGATTATGAAATGCTTATATTTAATCATAACAGCTTATGAAGCGTGTTACGTACAAAACGTAACCAAATACTCTAAAAGTTCATTTTATTCCTTTTTTATTATTTCAAAGAAATCAAGAATGTCATAAGCGATGTGTAATTGCAGCAGATGCTGAATATATTCCCCCTCCCCCCCCTCTCTCAATGTTCTCAAAGAACAATAATGCCACAATTTGTTTTCAAGACATTGCGTATTATAAACCTGATTTGATGAAAGCAGAGGATTTTCCTGCGAATCATGAGGGCTTTTCAGCACTCGGTATTCTACTGTTTCGACTAATAATGTACCCAATCAAGTGGAAACATGCTCCTTCCTTAAAAACATATTGTCCAACATATGAACCCTTCTTAAAATATCATGTCGCTTATAGAATTACCGTGAAAAACAAAGGAATTAAATAAAGCCGTGAACATGTCCTGCAAGACTCGACAAAATTTCGAAGTGTCGATTGGAGGCGGGAGTGAGGAGAAGGGGAAGGGGCAGCTTCTTATAGAGGATAATTCGAGAGAAATGGTCAGTATTTTGGGAGGTTATAGTGTCGGATTTTGTGAGAGAAAAAGTTCTTACGAAAATGTGTCTAATTCAGAATGGTTGCTGACATAGAGCTGTTTGAATCTACAAATGAAAAAATCACTGAGAAATGCAATAAGGAAAGAAAATTGCTTACCGTTAATCTTATTTTAATTTTAATTTAATGCTCGCATTTGGGTGCTGCTACCCCCGTAAAGAACTGTGAAGATCAGCTCAGACGAAAAACACTCGATCTTCGCACACGAGTTTCGAAGTTCGTTGAGGTTGGCGATGGGGTTTTCGAGTATTTATTGTTAACTGTAACATATTTGTCATATTTGCGTAAAACATTCATTTAAAAATCAAGAATTAAAATGAACACAATAGACAATAATGTCGTTTTCTTTATTACAATTTACAATGCTCTTTTACTAGCAGATACGATCAGCTATAACTCCGTAACCATTCAGAATTATACACATGTTAAAATAAATTTCTTTATTGTCATAACAGTTATAATCACTACAAAAAATATTGGCGATTCTTTCTGAATCACCCTGTATATTTGTTTCAGTATTTACATGTCTGATATAAGGGTTGCTTCTTGTAAGGTACATCCCATATAATGAAGATCGATCACGAGAAATGTTTCTGCACAGATATGTGTAGAATATTTAATAAAGGACAGCGTGTGGAAGCATTAAACCGAACGTTTCATTTTAGTGCTCAGAAGTGATTCGGGTTTGTGAAGTCCCGATTTCAGAATTCAGCACAGGCACCGGAATTTCTTAACAACAGGTTTCACAGTTTCTCTAAGTTTCTGCAGGTGAATGTTGGAATATTTGCTCAGAACACGTCACTACCGCTTAATTTAATACTCATTCCAGTCAATCAGCTATAACATTTGATGCAATAATTGTAACACTGAAGTAGTGTTATTGTAAAGGGTGGGCCACGAAAAAGTATCCCGGGTCCGTAGCATAACGTAAATACATAAATTAATACAGTAGCCAAATGCTGAAAGGATAAACCATCATTGAAGGCGATGAAAGAGGTTTCCTCCTGCATCAATACACAGCTGCGCAGGTCTAATCATGTTGAAGTATATCCCATGTAAAATAGTGATTTTGATGTCTGCAACTGCGTGGCTGATGTCCTTCAGTTCCTGCATCGTGTGCGGATTTGATTCTTATACCTTACTTTTTCAAGTTTCCCCAGAGAAAATAGTCGAATGTTGTAAGGTCAGGAGAAAGTGGCGGCCACAGATTTTTGCTAACCGTTCGTTCCTCAGAGAAGACGTCATGAACTCGCTGCAGGGACACCCGAGAAGTGTGGCATATCGGCCAGTCCTGCTGGAAGAAAAAGCTCTTTCTTTTTCTGTTATTTGAGCACAGAATTCTTCAAAAATGTTCATGTAAACTTCCGTGTTGACAGTCCTGTCAAAAAATATCGGTCCTATGTTGCGCGTCCCTGACACAGCTCACCAAACACGCATATTTTATCCTGGAGTGGCTGCTCATGGACGAGGTGAGGGTTCTCCGCCGCCCAATACCACGTGTTCTGCGAATTTATGTGGCCGGAGAGTTGAAACTACGCCTCATCACTCATTATGTACTGGAACAGGTCTAACAGGCCCACGCAGATGCTATTCAGAAGCCACACGCAGTAATTTACTCGTTTCACAACGTCGGCCTCTTGTAACTGTTGCACAACCTTTACACGATATGGCTTGAGCTCTGGACTCTTTTTAACACGCGTCGGCACGTTGTCCTGCTTCCGTGAGCCTGATGCGATAATTTACGTGTTGACTTCTTCGGACTTTGCATAATCCTTCGGCGAATATCGTCAGTAACTTCTGGCGTGCGAACTGAAGGGGGTCTTCCTTTTGGGGCATTAGTCACAGAACCCGTAGCGCGCCACTTTTTAACTAAGGCCTCTATGGCCCTCTTCGCCGGTAAGCCTTTACCCGGAAACTTGCTCCCAAAAATTTCGAGGGTTTCCTTAATCGAACCCGTATTTATATACGCTTCCACAATCGCGACTCTTTCCGCTGCCGATTATGTCATCTTGCACAATATGGCACAGTGTTATTCACTTAATGAAACGTCCAACAAGACTGATGAGCCAAGGCCAAAAATATGTGATCGAGGACGACCAGTGGCGGGGAGGTGGGCGGGGGAATGGTGACAGCACGACTGTTGACTAACTGTTCAACACTCTACGCAATAGACGTACTAACGACACAGAATATCACAAGGACACGTGCAAAACGGAACGCGGGCTACCTTTTCGTGGCCCATTCTGTATAAGTCAATAATCAACCAAAGAATCATGGGAGAGTAATTCATCTCTTCTACAAGTTTTAGACGAACCTTTTTCTCACAAGCCCTTCCTGTGCAACGTTTTTTATTCCAATTATCACAACTTATGTCCACGTTTCTCTCAACAAATACATTTTCATTAAGACTTCGGAACTGTATTAGTCCACAAGAGTTCCTCTTTAATGTTTTCACATCTCTTGTTACTATCTTTTTCTATGTAACATAATTAAAAAATATTTTTCCCTTTTAAAGACTTAAGACTATTAAATGGATAATATAAGCTTAAAAATCGTGCGTTTCTATGTTTGCTGAAATATATATTGTCCATGTGTTTGCGAAACTTACTGGCTACCTTCAACTCTTTGTCATAAAGTTAAAGACAAAATGCGACATATAGTACAAGCATAATGACAAAATTTGAATCAAAATAAACCTGTGTTTTTTTTTCGACCGAATAAGTGTAGTTCATTTAGTAACAAACACAACAGGATGGCTTCTATAAAGATTTCCAACACTCTGTGCCTCAGTTAGAGCTTGATAACTCCCTCAAATTTTTACTATTCCATTTAATACAGAAAATGATTTTTATAATGCTTGTATTTTATTATGAAGAAAATCAGTCTGGTATCGGCAGTTAGCAGCCTTTTACACTTGCAAGTAAATTTACGTTTTTGTATGGAAGGCGGTGGTTAATTACAGTGTTTAATAAGGCGTGGATTACGTGGGGCTACTTCACACGCTACTCGCCAACGAGTTCACTAGCAGCTTCTAAACTCACCTTGTCTAATCATAAAAGTGCGTAAAATCGCTGGCTAGTAAATCCGAACGAGTAAATTCGAAATCGGCTCAGTGTTACTCGCTACTCACTGACTTGTTTACTATCCACCTTGTAAATTCGCCCAGTGTAATTGCTACGGCTAATAAGTAGCTTGCGATAAAATATTAACATTCCTCAGTTTGTCTCTGAGATGTCGAATGAGTACTAGCAGATCTATTACCTGAACTCCCAGCGTTTTTACTCCTATGTGTAACAGGCGTGGTGTATTTTCTTGCTGCTCGCTCACTAGCATGCGAGTGAACTCGCCCAAGAGTATAGTGTGAAGTATCCCCGTGTAATCCCTGCATAAGTCTTGCTCTTAGATTCTATACTGAGACAACAGAATCCATTCCGCATCCGACTTCTTCAAGATTAATTTTAATTTCAATTCGTCTTTTCATTTGGGTCGGGCAGGTGGTTTTACCTCACGTGCGCCACCGAAAATTTGATGTGTATTTCTCATTAGCTTGACACGTACTGCATATTCTGCTCATACCTTCACTGTTTTGATTACGTTATTTGGTGACGCGCACAATCTGCGAATATCCACTTCGTACAATTTTTTCCACTCTCTTGCATCTTTCTCGCGGTGGCGCAGTTGGTTGAGGCACTGCGCTACAAGCCGGAAGGTCGCGAGTTCGATTCCCGATGGTGTCATTGGAATTTTTAATTGACATAATCTTTCCGGCCGCACTCTGGCCCTGGGGTTGACTCAGCCTCTAACAGGAATGAGTACCAGGAATATTTCTTGGGGGTAAAGGCGGCCGATGCGTAGGGCTGACAACTTTACCACCTTCATGTGCCGATTGTCTTGAAATCTGGGAGCCTCACCCTCCTGGAACCCCCAGGATCTGTCCAGGCCTATAATGGGATTGCTTTACCTCCACCTTTTGCATCTTTCTACATGTAGTTCCAAGTCCAAACATTTATCGCGTGTCTCGATCTACGTATTTTTGAGGGATGAGAGACGAAACGTCACATCCATACAAAGCAACGTTTAAAATTACTCGTATAAAAAAACCTTTAGGCCTTTAAGTATTAGCCCGAAAATAAAAGAACCTGGATTTTTATTTGGTGTGCAGAGCACGTTTTTGTGAGAAAGTGGACGAAATATTTCAAATTAACAGCATTTAAACTTGCCTCTCCGTGAATTGTCGTGTTACTGCAGTACGAGAGTCTTACAGCCAGCGACTTAGGCAGTCAAAATAACGCAATTAACAAAAGCTGTTACGTTCCACGACGTGCCTGCAATATTTCATCTGTTTACAGAACTCGGAATTACTTGATTTGGTACAAAACTGGCATAATGTACAGACATACGAATATTACTCACACACTAGTAGAAGTGTGCAGTAGGAATGACCGTATCTCGAAGGTGTTTATCACACTTTTGTTTATTCTTGAGGTTTCGGGTTTTAGTCTTAGTCCTGAGGTAGACCAAACTGACTCAGATTCTCTTGGTTTTCCTCAAATCCTACCGTTAAGTATCAGTACAAAATCCCAAATTAAAGTCCACTGACATTCTTTCAGTACTTTCGTACTAACTTGCCTTTCATTAGACGTTGCCAAATCTCATATAATGACAGAGTCTTTAAATAAATTACCAACAAATAAACGAGAAATTATAATAGTGTTTTAGTGTAAACGTTAGAAAGAACATTCCTTGTATGGGCATTGCATTTAAAGGAAATACGTTGTGATGTTGAATGTTACACACCAACTAATGCACTTTCAATTCATTAATATATTAGTCTAAAATGTTAACTTTAAAACACTTAAGAACACTCCGACATGTTTCGATCTTAATAGATTATCATCAGGGAGTAAGTCGGTGCCTCGTTAAAGTCACTGAAATTTAAAAAATCACTGAGTTTAAAATTCTTAAAAGTCAATCGTGGTGATGTGGCAGTATAACTGTAATAAAATTTAGAAATTACTTATTAATATATTAAGTAATAACAGATTAATCTTCATGAAATCAATATCAATTGTGTAACTTGCTTACCGTTTATTATGTGTGCGTGACGTTCAGTGTGGTGAGGTCTG
>Ga0209629_10002894_pt1 | contig 11961 bp, 9 predicted proteins | sample TergutCu122P5_FD_187286 | JGI IMG/M metagenome (GOLD analysis project Ga0209629, IMG submission 187286) | Cubitermes ugandensis P5 segment gut microbial communities from Kakamega Forest, Kenya - Cu122 P5 (SPAdes) (version 2) | ecosystem: Host-associated > Arthropoda: Insects > Digestive system >...
GACATTCCGAAAAAGATTTTCAGTTTGCCGCGTTTCTTCGCATTCTCGCTCTCTTTTATCGAAGTAAGAAGTTTGTCGGGGTCGGGACGATGATCGTCGGTTCGCATATTGTGTAAAGTTTAACTTTTAATCTTGTTGATCCTTCCGGATTTTATAATTTTTTTTTCTTAAAATCATGAATATAATCACTATTGGCAATATTACTAAATCAAAAACTAAAATATTGCTTGTTATCAACAAAACAATTAACATTATCATTTTTTGAAGACAAAATAAACGGCCAATACCAAAAAAACAAATCCAATCAAGTGATTCAGTCGAAGATGTTCATTTTTGAAAACAAGAATAGTGAAAAAAGAAAATACAACAAGTGAAACTACTTCCTGAATGACTTTTAATTGCCACAGATTGAAAGGACCGCCGGTACCTTCAAAACCAATACGGTTAGCCGGAACTTGAAAAAAATATTCAAACAGAGCAACAGCCCAACTCAAAAGCACTACAACGACTAACGGCAGTGTGGAAAACCGGTTCATATCCTTGAATTTGAGGTGTCCGTACCACGCAACAGTCATAAAAATATTGGAAATAATTAATAAACCGACTGTATAAAATGATTTCATTTACGTTTTGTTTTTATTTTTCAATAGTTGCTAATTCCAAATTTAATTTCAAAACATTCACCCTTGCACAGCCAAATATGCCGTATTGCGGCATTTCGGTCAGTTTATCAATTAAATCATTCAATTGCTTCTTTTGTTCTTCCGAAAATCCTCTTGCGACAGCGATTCGATTTACCTGTATTTTTGCCGCTTCCGGCGAAATATGCGGGTCTAATCCGCTTGCTGAAGCAAACAGCATTTCTGCGGGAATCACTGAATTTTCCCCGAGATTGTTTTCTTCCATAATTTTTTGTTTCCGCACCTGTACCAAATCATACAGTTTTTTGTTGGTAAGCGCAAGATTGGAAGCTCCTGAAGGTAAAGTGTTATAGTCAGTCGCAGAGGGACGCGAATGAAACCACGCAGCAGAATCCATTTTCTGTCCGATGAGTTCACTTCCTCTTACCGCTCCGTTCACTTCAATCAACGAACCGTTGGCTTGATAAGGGAATGCTAATTGGGCGATTCCTGTAATAAATAAGGGATAAATAATGCCTAATAGAATGGTCATTATTCCGAGCATTTTCAACGATAGTATGATTTGTTTTTTCATATCTTAAAATAATCTTATCAGTAAATCAATCAATTTTATTCCGATAAACGGAGTAATAATACCTCCGAGTCCATAAATTAACAGATTGCGAAGCAATGATTTGGAGGGTGGCTCGGCTCGATATTTCACGCCTTTTAAGGCAAGAGGAATCAGGAAAACGATAATCAGCGCATTGAAAATAATGGCGCTCAGAATGGCGCTTTGCGGCGAAGCTAAACCCATTATATTCAATACAGACAATGCGCCTTTACCGGAAACTGTATATAGCGAGGCTGCGATTGCCGGTATAATGGCAAAATATTTGGCTAAGTCGTTGGCAATACTGAATGTGGTCAGCGCGCCTCGGGTCATTAGCAATTGTTTGCCGACTTCCACTACTTCAATTAATTTCGTTGGATTACTGTCCAAATCAACCATATTTCCTGCTTCACGAGCAGCTTGCGTTCCATTGCTCATTGCAATTCCAACATCGGATTGAGCTAAAGCGGGAGCGTCGTTTGTTCCGTCGCCGATCATTCCGACTAAACGTCCGTTTGCCTGTTCTTCTCTAATTTTCCGTAGTTTGTCTTCGGGTTTTGCTTCAGCAAGGAAATCATCTACACCCGTTTCTGCTGCAATGGCGGCAGCCGTCAGCGGGTTATCTCCTGTAATCATTACTGTTTTGATTCCCATTTTCCGCAATTGAGCAAAACGTTCTTTTATTCCTCCTTTTACAATATCTTTTAAATGAATAATTCCCAAGGCTTTATTGTCTATCGCCACAATCAATGGAGTTGCTCCTTGTTGCGCAAGTTCATTTGCCGTGTCTTCTACACTTTCAGGAAAATAGCCATTATTATTTAGAATAAATGAACGGATGGCATCTACAGACCCTTTTCGTATTTTGCGAATTTTCCCATCTATTTTTACATCCACTCCGCTCATTCGAGTTTGCGCAGTAAAAGGAATAAATTCAGCTTCCATGCCCGCCAAATCTCGCCCGCGAATATTATATTTTTCTTTTGCCAAAATAACAACAGAGCGCCCTTCTGGAGTTTCATCGCTTAAAGACGAGAGTTGTGCGGCATCGACAATATCCTCAATACTAACTCCTTCAGCAGGAATAAATTCTGTCGCCATACGGTTACCAATGGTGATGGTGCCTGTTTTGTCTAGCAAAAGAACATCCACGTCACCCGCTGCTTCAATTGCTTTACCACTCATCGCTATCACGTTGCGTTTCATCAACCGGTCCATTCCGCTGATGCCGATTGCACTCAATAATCCTCCTATTGTAGTGGGAATAAGGCATACAAAAAGAGCAATCAATACGGGCAGATTTAAATTTTCAGAAGCAGGTAATCCCGATGCTTTTAAACTGTATCCGAAAAAAACAGGAAGCGTAACCACAGCTAAAAAAAAGACCAGAGTTAGTCCTATCAGTAATATGTTAAGGGCAATTTCGTTGGGTGTTCTCTGTCGTTTGGCTCCTTCTACCAAAGCAATCATTTGGTCGATAAAGGTATTTCCCGCATCGGAAGTTATTTTTACGACAATCCGGTCGCTCAATACTTTGGTACCGCCCGTAACGGCATTTCTATCGCCTCCGCTTTCACGTATGACAGGAGCGGACTCGCCTGTTATTGCCGATTCATCGACAGTAGCTATTCCTTCTATGACTTCGCCGTCGGAGGGAATAATGTCGCCTGCTTCGCAGACAACGATATCTTCTTTTTTTAAACTTTCGGCCGGAACGATTTCTTCGCGATTGTTTTTCAACAGTCGTGCTTTAGTTTGTGATCGATTTGCTTTCAGGCTATCGGTTTGCGCTTTGCCTCTGCCTTCTGCTATGGCTTCCGAAAAATTGGCAAACAGAACGGTAATCCATAGCCAAATAGCAATTTGCAAATTAAAAGATGAAAATGCACCGTTGAGCAAATCATTGAAAACAACAATTGTTGTTACCACTGCCCCTATACCTACAAGGAATATTACCGGGTTTTTGATTAATAAATCGGGACGCAGTTTAACGAAAGAAGTTTTGAACGCTTCTATCAGTATTTTTTTATCTAAAAATCCTTTATTTTGAGATTTCATATATTTATTTCTTTGCGCACTTTACGGAAACCTTAGCGCACTTTGCGATTTATTAATAATCCTAATTTACAACCACTTAATTTCAAATAGGTAATGCTTTCTGCTTTTCAACGACCACCCCGCTTTTTTGCAATTCGTAAAAAATACATTCTTCGTATGCACTTTTCAACAAACTTGCTCCAAGCGCTTTATGTGCTTTCATTCCGGCTTCAAAAACTATTTTTGCTAATTCATTTTCTGTCATAATATTGCTTTCATTTTTTTAATACCGGTGGTTTTTTAGCAAACTATAATAATGTAAATCAACTATTTTATCATTTTTTATTGCCGCTTGTTTCAAAATAGCTTCGCGCTCAAAACCTGCTTTTTGCAACACTTTTTGCGAAGCAATATTGAAATCGAAAACCGGCGCATAAAGTTTCTGCACCGCAAAATTAGTGAAGGTATATTTTACCATTTCTTTGACGACTTCAGTCATAATTCCTTTATTCCAAAAACTTTCGCCCAACCAGCAACCAATTTCAGCGCTAATTCGCTCCACATCTGTTTGTAAAACGATTCCGATTCCGCCAACAGCTTTTCCATCCACAATAATCGCAAAATCTGTGGCAGGATCTGATTTCTTCAGGGCTGTTTTTATAAATTGCGCTCCGTCATCTTCAGAATAGGGATGAGGGAAATGGTCGCGGAGATTATTCCAAATATTGATGTTATTCGCATTTTCAGCGAGAGAAGCGGCATCAGTCGTTTGCCATTTTCGCAAGATAAAATTCTTCATGTAGCAATTGTATTAAAACATCATTCCTTTCTCCATCAAAATATGTTCTACCACCGGACCCAACGATAAAGCAGGAAAGAAAGTTAATCCACCGATTATCAGGATGACCGATATGAGTAATCCCACAAACAGCACAGTATCGGTCTTAAACGTACCTTGCGACACCGGTACGATTTTCTTTTGAGCCAAACTGCCGGCTATGGCAAGTACCGGTATAATAATTCCGAATCGTCCAATGAACATACCTAAAGCTACCATCACATTATAAAAAACGGTCGATACCTTTAACCCGGCAAATGCGCTTCCATTGTTTCCTGCGGCAGAAGAAAAAGCATAGAGAATTTCCGAAAGTCCGTGCGGACCGGGATTGCTTACGCTCGACATACCTGAAGGAATTATCAAAGCAAGCGCTGAAAACAGCAAAATAATCACAGATGGGCACAACGCCACAATCATTGCCATTTTCACTTCAAACGCTTCAATCTTTTTCCCCATATATTCAGGCGTTCGCCCTACCATCAACCCGGCAATGAAAACCGTTAAAATCACAAAAATGATGATGCCGTATAGCCCTGAACCGGCTCCGCCAAAAATCACTTCGCCCAGCATCATATTTAGCATCGCAACCATTCCTGCGATCGGAGTCAAACTGTCGTGCATGGCATTGACCGAGCCGTTGGACGCAGCAGTAGTAACAGTTGACCAAAAAGCGCTGTTCGCCGTTCCCAAGCGCGTCTCTTTTCCTTCCATAAAAGAAATATTGTCCCAAAAGCCGGTGGAATGCATTTCTGAATACAAAGAAACAATAAGTCCGACCACAAACATCACAAACATCGCCATAAATATTGCCCAACCTTGTTTTTGCGCTTTCGCCATTTTTCCGTAAGTAAAAGTCAAAGCCGCCGGAATCAGCAATATCGCTAACATTTGCAGAAAATTGGAAAAAGGCGTAGGATTTTCAAACGGGTGAGCGCTGTTCGTGCCGAAAAAACCACCGCCGTTAGTGCCAAGTTGCTTAATCGCTATTTGCGAAGCGGCGGGACCTTGCGGAATAATTTGCATATCGCCTTGAAGCGTTGTTACAGTATCATAGTGATTCAAATTCTGCACGACACCCTGTCCGGCAAGCAGAACGGCAAGAATTACAGAGAGGGGTAAAAGAACATACAATGTAGAACGAGTTAAATCAACCCAAAAATTACCCAAATTATTTGTCATTTTCCCCATAATTCCTCGGATTAAAGCCAAAAGCACTGCAATTCCCGTGGCGGCGCTTACAAAGTTTTGAACGGTTAGACCAAGCATTTGGCTGAAATAGCTTAAACCCGTTTCACCGGTATATGACTGCCAATTTGTGTTGGTTACAAAACTGACGGAAGTATTCAAAGCCGTATGCCAATTCATATTTCCAACTTTCCGGGGATTAAACGGCAACCATTCTTGACTCATCAAAATAATAAAAAGAAAAATCAAACCCGCTATATTGAACAATATCAAGGCAAGTGTGTATTTCTTCCGGTTCATCGTTTGCTCCTCGCCCACTCCGGCAATTTTGTAAATCATTTTCTCTATTTTGCCAAATACAGGAGTTAGAATATTCCTTTCGCCGGTAAAAACTTTTGCCATGTATCCGCCTAAAACGGGCGTCAACAGAACAAGCAGAAATAAAAAGAGAAAAATCTCTATATAATTATTCATTTGCATGTATTATTGTTTCTCTTGGATGTAAAATGAAATGCAAAGGTACAAAACATTGTTTGATTTTATGTTTCATTTTTTACTTGTCGTTTCATTGCTCCTGCTATTTTACTACAAAAATATAACTTCCGGAAACTAACCGATAACCGTTTCCGGTATTCTTTTCCGGTTGAACGACTGTTTTTCCGTCGGATAGCGTAATCTTCTTCACCTGTATGCCTTTGGGCAGATATAAGTCGGCTGTGGCATTTGCCGGAATTGTAAGCGAATAAATAATGTCCTTTTTTTTTCGTTCCCATTTCGAGACAATTTCCCCGTAAGGCGATTGGTGCGATACATGGGCATAAGTCAAGCCTGTTACAAAATTCGGATGCAGAATTATGTTCTTGAAACCGGGTTTTTCCGGGTCGGGCTTGATGCCGCCCAAGGCTTTATAGAACCAGGCGCTCACTTCGCCGAACATGATATGGTTGAGCGACAGGCTGCTTTTAATGTCAATGGGCCAGTTTTCGTAGAGCGTCGTTGCTCCGTTTACCATCCACAAGCCCCAAGACGGATAATCTTTCTGTGAAGCCATCATAAAAGCAAGGTCGGAATATCCGTTTTCGCTCAATGCGTTGAGGATGGCTTTGCTGCCCAACAATCCCACATCCAAATGTTTGTTGTCGGTTTCTACGCGACGTGCAAGATTGGCGGATACTTTATCGCGTAAATCTTCGGGAACCACGTCCCATTGCAACGGAACGCTCATTTCGGTCTGTACGCCGGCGCCGTAAATACCGGTTTCACGATTCAGGTATTTGTCGTTTATCGCTTTTTTGATTTTTTGCGCCAACACCGTATATTTTTCGTAATCAGCTTTTTTACCAAATATTTTTGCAGCATTTGCCAAAATGGTGGCATCTACGAAATAATATGTTGATGAGGTAAACTCCACAGGCGTTTTCGATTTAACGGGTATCCAATCTCCCAATCCCCAAGTAGTAAGTCCGTTGGGAGCCGTTTCGGTGATGCGGTCTACATAGCGCCGCATGTTGTCGTAACATTCGGCAAGCAAGTGGTTGTCGCCATAGAACAGGTAGATATACCAGGGAATAATGACTATACTGCTTGTCCAGTCGGGACCGTTGCCCCACTCGTATCCCCAGCCGCTGCTCGGAATGATCGATGGCAAGACGCCGTTGGGCTGTTGTTCGTCACGAAGGTCGGCTAACCATTTTTCGTAAACGGTAATACCATCAAAGTTATACAGTCCGGTTTCTATCGCAATATGCGCATCGCCTGTCCAACCGTTTTTTTCACGTTGCGGGCAGTCGGTCGGGTAGCCAAACAGGTTCGACAGATAGGAATTATTGGCTGCCTGCCATATCTTATTGATGATGGGGTCGGAAGTTTCAACTTTTCCGGATGGCGGCACATCGCTGTGCATGAACCATCCGGTAAGGTTTGCGGTAGTGAGTTGCAAAGGCTTGCTGCTCGTTACCTGCACATACTGAAAGCCTTTGTAGTTAAAACGAGGCATAAAGGTTTCCTCGCCCTTCCCGCCAAGTATAAAAATATCGGTCTGAAACGGATCGCTGTTATCGGTTGGACGATAATGTTCCTCAATATTGGTCATGTCTGCCAATCCGTCCTTATCAAGCATTTCGGCATGTTTCAGGCGGATAACGGTTCCTGCTTCACCTTTTACCCTGAATTCGCTCACACCGGCTATATTTCTTCCCAAATCAAATACCCAAAGCGTATCATTCATCTTTTTTACGGTTTGAGTCGGAATACGTTCCACATTGCGGATGGGATGCATTTGTTGCGAAACGATATTTTGCGATGGCGCAGCGCGTAGAATAATCGGATGTTGACGAGGATTCCATTCCTTATCGTCGAAATCGATCGTGTTCCAACCCGGTTGTTCGAGGCGCGCGTCGTAGTGTTCTGCCGTGTAGATGCTGTTAAAGATGATAGGACTTAAATGGGTTTTCCAACTATTGTCTGTAACAATAATTTCCTTGGAACCATCCTCATAAGTGATATGTAAATCCATACAGAATGCGGGACGGTCGCGCCAAGGTGCACGGTGAAAGTACCATACGGCGGTGGATTGGAGATTGTACCAGCCGTTACCGAGCAACACGCCGATTGCATTTTTTCCATTTTGGACATAGCGAGTCACATCGTGAACGACGTACAGGTTGCGCCGATCGAAACGGGTGTACATAGGGTCGAGGCGATGGTCGCCGATTTTTTCGCCGTTGATGTAAAGTTCATACAGTCCGGCAACGGCAATATAAGCGCGCGCTGAACGTATCTTCTTTGTCCCGGCATTGAATTGTTTGCGAAAGTAGGGTGCAGGCTTCACGTCGATACTGTGACCATTCAGCCCGTGTCCGTCGCTAATCCAAGTGCCTTTCCAATGGTCCATACGCATCATCCCGGTTTCAAACGAGGCTACGGAAGAGGACAGTTCAACATTATCTTTGTCCCATACCTTCACCTGCCAGTAATATTTGGTGAAAGGTTGAAGTTCCGCTCCCCGGTAAACGACAAACATCTTATCGGACGATACTATTTGTGTATCCCAGACATCGCCATGCCCACCGGCTACGGATGCAGAATCGGCGCCGACAATAATTCGGTAAGCATTCTGTATGGCCCCGTAACGGGGGTCATCGAATAACCATGTGAAACGTGGCGATGGTGAATCCATACCGAGCGGATTGGTCAAATATTCACATCGAAGATTTGCCGGATGCTGTGCGTAAGATATGGATACCGGCGATGGGTTGATTAAATAAGCGCCATCCTGTTTACCCTTCATCACATCTCTTACGGCTTCCAGATAGTCGTAACCGTATTTCATGTCGGGCAGCAGGTAACTGTCTTCTACCCATTCGTTCCATGCGTTGATAACCATCAGTTTGGGTTGGTCGGGGTGGTTGTCCACGTATTGTTTTGCTTTTGAAAGCAGAGTAGCAAAATTTTGAGGCGTTCGGTTGTAATGAACCGTATTTTCTTTACCGTAATGCGGGAAACGGGGCGTATCGTCCCAGCCAACCGATGTGCATGGGAAGAAAGGAATGTTAAATATCTTATCCCATTGCTCCCTGATTTTGATGGAATTGGTTCCATACACAATATAATCTTCCGATCTACCTCCCATATTATACATGGTAATGCTATTAAAACCGATTGCGTCAATACGTTTGGAAAATGCTTTTGCGTCTTCATCCGACATCAGCCATCCCCCACCGCAAGTCCACTGAAAATGTACACCCGGAAAGCCTGCCTTTTTTGCTTCCTCTCTGAAATAATCCAGCGCTTTTCGGGTTTCTTCCACACTGCCGCCAAAACTTTGTATCAATTTCCAAATGTCGAAAATGGCAAATACCGGCTCGTCGTTGATTTTGAAATAATTGGGTTTGTGAAAATACTGCCGGATTACGCGCTCTACAATGATTTGAAAATTTTTCCAATCCACGGCGGCATCCCAGAGAAGCGAGTTATCATCGCCATGAAGATGATAGTTCCAATAGTTCTTCTTTACATCATGGTTTGCCCACATGATATAGAATTGCATCTTTTCATTGTTTTTTGCTTTCAGAAAGCCGTCATTAAGGGCGCTTTCGAGAAATGGACCTCCATCATACCAATACCAGTCGTAGATGAAGACATTGACACCATGTTCGGTAGCTGCGTCAATCCATTTCTCCACGACTTTGGGGTCGTTATCCGGTTCATATCCCCAAAGCGGTTGCTTGGGTTGATAATGTCCTTCAAACCGGGGATTGCCCTTTTTAATGACTTCCCACTCGCCAATTCCTTCCGGCCACAGATTTTCGCGACCTTTCGGGTCATCGTGGCAAGAGGGCCAAACGTAGGCCGCAACGTAATAATCGTTCTTTATCGACGACTTTTTTGCCGGTTGCGAGTACCCGAGAACAAAACAGGAGAAAAGTAAAACCCCTGCTAATGACCAATGATTTTTCTTGATTATATTCATGATGAATTTAAGTTTTATTCGGCCTGTGTTGTTTTTATTATCTATTGTTTTATCGCATTAGTATACCTTGTACAAAAAAAAATGATACAATATGAGCAATCCAATGACAGAAGCAAATGTAGAAATAATAAACGAGTTAAAAAAATTTATAGAAGAAATTTCAACGAATTAGACCCGGTCATATATATCCCCGAACAAAAAAACGAAATTCAAATGTCAAATATTATACTCTTCCTCGTTCTTTGATCCGAATCCGAACGAACAGTTCGTCGCTCTCTCCGACCGCTATGAATTTCGCCGAAGCGATCATCGCATCGGCCAACGGTTTGTATTTTTGAAAATATTCGGTCACTTTGGAATAAATGTCCCGATATTCGTCGAAAGCATAGCGGGTTTTCGAAGAAGGCTCGAAAATGAGGGTCGCAATTTCGGGCCGCTTCGCAGAGTCTGATCGGATGTTTTCTTTTATTACAACAATACTGTCGGTTCTGCAAGGGTTTTGGGGGAATAATCTTGCGGGAAAAATTGTCAGTATGAGGAATAAAAGATAAGGTTTCATTTTGCTTGTAACTTAGTAATTTTAGTAATTGATTTGTTGTACAACGAATATCGGAGAATACGTTGAGTAATGGTTTCATTTTTTGCAATCGCCATCTCTGTCATGTGCTTCTGTTTCTTTTGTGGATTCTACAATTGTTACTCGATTCGTTTCAAAATAATCTATAATTTTTGGAAGTTCCGAACTTTGGTATTTTGAAAACATGTAATTTATCAAAAAACTTACTTCAAATTTTTTATCTGATTTTTCCGGAAATTTGAAATACTCTCCAACATTAAAAAATAATTTTGTTTTGCTCTTTGGATTAATCAATGTATATTTATTAGGAAAATTGAAAACTAAAGGAGGTAGCTCTCCCCAATTAAATGTAAATTTTTCATTATCAGAATAAAAATTAATACATATACCCGGGACACGTGGAATTTCACCTCCAAGAGATAAATTACGAAATTTAGTCAAAAGAAATATTGTATCATTTGAGTTATTCTCAAAAACCAAATATACTCCGTATTTATGTTTTTGACTTTTCTCTAAATATACGTTTAAGGTATCTACTTGTGCAATAGATTTACCTCCTATTATTAGGAGTAATACTATAATAAATAATTTATTTTTCATAACCTTCACTATTTATATTGTTATTAATTTCATATGTTTTTGCTTTATTGTATAGATTTGTATATCGACTTATTTCACTTTGATAAATACTGATTTTCCCATTCGACATTTTGAATACCTCCTTGTTGTTGGCACTTAATGTTTCAGTATGGGCAATAATTTCACCCTTATAGTGATTTGAAGGAGAATAATCGTACTTAAAACATTCTACCTGGGGTTCAAATTTATTTGTTTTAATATAATTATCTATTTCTTCTTTTTGTGACTCATCTAATTCCTTGTAAGAATCCGGATATTCTGAATATTTTTCTCTATCCGCACTATTAGGGGTGTTGTTTACCATATAAGTAATAAATGCTAAACACATCCTATCTAAAAATTCATCTTGAGGTTGCATCCTTTTCTCAAAGCATTCAATCGTTTTTGTATATACAATCCCATTTTCCATATCACTCATTCTATATCTATCTCCAAATTCCCAATTAAGATAATGCATATATTCATGAAAAATAGTAGACAATATATCTTCATCATTGCTACCTTCAATAAAATTTCTCGTTCCTATATATAATTTTCCATTTCTATATTGACCTCCGGCGCCAAGACTTGGGTCAAATTGAGTAATTAAAGATAATACATTTTCATTTTCAAAAGCCAATTTTAGATATTTATCAGTATTATTTTTTAAATGTTCCTTAATTCGTTGTTGGAGTACTATTATTAGATCATTAACTTTCTTATTAGCAGCCAAGGTATCAATTGGCTGATCATTATCTACTCCTCTTTCATAAACTCCTTGCCACGCCGTAACATTCCCCTTCTCATCAATCAGATAAGTTTTTCCGTCACCATCGGTAATGGTAAAAGGCATCGTATCCGATTCCAATTTATGCTCATTCCCTTGTGCGTCGTAAATCACAATCTCATACTTGCCATTTTCGTTCTTGGCAAAGATATAATTTCCCTCGCTGTCTTTTATTTTGTCCTTGTTCTCATCGGTAACTACAGGCTTGACTTTGA
>Ga0209629_10002895_pt1 | contig 11960 bp, 8 predicted proteins | sample TergutCu122P5_FD_187286 | JGI IMG/M metagenome (GOLD analysis project Ga0209629, IMG submission 187286) | Cubitermes ugandensis P5 segment gut microbial communities from Kakamega Forest, Kenya - Cu122 P5 (SPAdes) (version 2) | ecosystem: Host-associated > Arthropoda: Insects > Digestive system >...
GCGTCCCTGTAAAAATATCTATTTTTCCGTAGATGCCAAACAGTTCTGCCACTCCGTGTCCTGTTGCCCCCACAACGCCGGCAGAATGTGATTCGTCGACCATCACCAGCGCATCATATTTTTCGGCCAGCGCACAAATTTGATCTACCGGAGCTACATTCCCGTCCATTGAAAATACTCCGTCTGTGACAATAATTCTAAAACGCTGGTCTTGAGCATCCTGAAGATGTTTTTCCAGTTCATCCATCGCTGCATTGGCGTAACGGTATCGTTTGGCTTTGCAGAGCCGTACACCGTCAATGATGGAGGCATGATTTAACGCATCAGAGATGATCGCGTCTTCTTCGGTGAACAAAGGCTCAAATAATCCGCCATTGGCATCGAAACAGGCGGCATAGAGAATCGTGTCTTCCGTCTGAAAATAGTCGGAGATGCTTTGTTCCAATGACTTATGAATATCCTGCGTCCCACAGATGAATCGGACAGACGACATGCCATAGCCGTGTGTGTCCATCGCTTTTTTGGCGGCGGCAATCACACGCGGATGATTCGACAGTCCTAAATAGTTGTTGGCGCAAAAATTCAGCACTTGTTCGTTATCATTGATTACAATGGCGGCTTTTTGCTGCGTTTTTATCAATCTTTCCCTTTTGTATAAACCGGCAGATTCTATGTCAATTAATTCACTGGTAAGGTGTTGTTGAAATTTTCCGTACATATTATTATCTATTTTGATTGGCAAAGATACTATTTTCCGCCGTAAAATGAAAATCTTAAAAAAAAGTCCTACATGATGGTGAGATTTTGTCGCCATGTGACAGAAAATGTACGTCTCCTTTTGTCACTCCCATTTGTCATGAGCGTTTTCAACGCAAAAAAGATGAATTTAATAATATTTAACAATTTTTACAGATTTTTTTCTATATATTTTTATAAAAACTGTATCTTTGCCAAATATTTCAAATTTTTATTAATTCATCTAAAGTATTATTATCATGAACAAGAAATTTTTTTTAGTATTGGCAGCCGTTGTTACATTGATGGTTGCGTGCGACAAAGCCGACGACGCTTCTAATCCGGCTATTGAGGGAGCAGGCGAAACGGGAACTACTGTGTTACCTGACGGGTATGTGTTAAATTATCAAATGAGTATGACATTTCAGGAAATAGGTATTATGTTTGAAATGCAGCGTAGTACAGGCTATATAACCGTTGACTGGGGAAACGGAAAGCCTTTACAAGCCGCAAAAATTGAGAATTTAATATTTGATAAGGACAATGATGTAGCCAGGATGTCCTACAATTATTTGTATTCCGATGGGCAATTTGTACAGATAGCTCCGAATTATTGGGGATATGATATTGATTATGATGCCGTGTACACTGTCACAATAAACTGTGCAGATGTACCAATTTTTCTTACACCTCCTCATCAGGAGTTATCTAATTTGGATGTGAGTAAAAATCAGAAACTCGAGATGTTATGGTGCGGACATAATCGATTAAAGAGTTTGGATGTCAGTAAAAATACCAAACTGAACACATTGATGTGTTACGGGAATGTATTAACAGACTTGGATGTCAGCGGCTGTAGTGAACTTGAGATTATGTGCCTCTACTTTAATCAACTGACGAGTTTGGATGTGAGCAAAAATGCAAAACTGAGTCATTTGGATTGCAGACATAACAAATTGTCGGCCGATGCGTTAAACAGTTTATTTGAAACGCTGCATGATAACAACTTAACCAATTCAAAGGCGTATCCCGCTAAACGTATATTAATATATGGCAACCCCGGAGCAGACACATGCGATACAAGCATTGCTGAACGCAAGGGATGGACTGTGGATTTTGAATACTTGCCTTATTTCGACGTAGATGCCTGGTTCGAACAAAAGTATAAAGATAACAAGGAGGCAAGAGAAGAGTGGCTGAGGAAGATAGGCGCAAAGTAACCACCTCTGTTCATTATAAGTTCTAACGATTTTTTCTTAATAAAATAAAAAAACGGGCGAATGATTTTGTGTATTTTTCATCTTTGATTAACTTTGTACAAAGATTATAAAGATGAAAAATATATTGATTATTGGGTCGACCGGCCAGATTGGGTCGGAACTGACATTAGCATTACGCAAGCGTTATCCTGAAAGTCAGGTAGTTGCAGGGTATATTTCCGGCGCAGAGCCGAAAGGAGAACTGGCTGAATCGGGACCGGTGGCGCTGGTAGACATCACTAACGAGCAGCAGATTGCCGAGGCTGTTTCGCGGTACCGGATAGATACCATCTACAATTTAGCTGCCCTGTTATCGGCTGTGGCTGAGACTAAACCGCAGTTGGCATGGAAAATCGGGATTGGCGGATTATTTAATGTATTGGAGGTGGCGCGCGAAATGCAATGCGCAGTCTTCACGCCGAGTTCGATCGGCGCTTTTGGTCCCGACGCACCCAAAGTGCGCACGCCGCAAGACACGATCCGTAATCCGAGAACGATGTATGGCATCTCCAAAGTTACCGGTGAACTGTTGAGTAATTATTATTTTGATAAATACGGAGTAGATACCCGCTCTGTCCGTTTTCCGGGTCTGATCTCCTACGTCACACCTCCGGGAGGCGGAACGACGGATTATGCCGTCGATATTTTTTACGCAGCCGTCAAAAACGAACATTTTGTATGCCCGATTGCAGCCGGCACGTTTATGGATATGATGTATATGCCTGACGGAGTGCATGCTGCCATCCAGTTGATGGAAGCCGATCCTTCCCGACTGAAACACCGGAACGCATTTAATGTGACGGCGATGAGTTTTGACCCGGAAATCATTTTTAACCAAATCAAAAGATATGTCCCGACATTCACGATGGAGTATCAAATTGACCCGTTGCGACAGGCTATTGCTGAATCATGGCCTGACTCATTGGACGATACGTGCGCCCGCGAAGAGTGGGACTGGCGTCCTCAATACGACCTTGACGCCATGACAAGAGATATGTTGACAAAATTAAGCGCTAAGTATCAGTAAGATAACTCTCCAAAACTTTGCAGAAAAACAAGATTAACCGATTAAAAATCTTTTTCAATGTTCATTAGCGTTGCAACTACTGGTGAACATGGTTCAGCGTCCAGATGAATTTTCACCCTTTTAGGGGATTGACAGGGGCAGCAAAGAGATGTAATTTTGCAGCAAAATAATTTGCATTTGAAATAATTATCTTACTTTTGTCGACAACGCTGAAAAAACATCCGATTGGTCTGAGTGAACCTGTTCAAAATGTTTTTTTGACAACAACAATAATGTATGGAAAGTAAAGCCTATTATTACCTGAACGGAACCGTCAAAGTCGGTCCATTATCGTTAGAGGCATTGAAATATGCCCCGATTTATCCTTCCACCATGGTGTGGAACAACTCGTTGCCGGATTGGGTTGAGGCGCGTGCATTGCCCGAACTGGCTGAAAAATTTGCTGTGATGGCGCCGCCCCCTCCCGTTCCTTCCGGTTCAAATCAAATGTACGGGAATATGCAGGGAGGCTATTACGCCGGTCCCGCTGTAAGACCGCCTATGCCTGACAATTATTTGATTTGGGCTATCATGACAACCATTTGTTGCTGTATGCCGTTGGGGATCGTATCTATTATTTACTCTTCCAAAGTAGGTCCGGCTTATGCAATGGGCGATTATGCCGGTGCGCAAAAAGCATCGAACGACGCCAAAAAATGGGCGATGTGGTCAGCGATTGTGATAGGAATCTTAGTGTTGCTTTATATCATTGTGATTGCGATTCTTGTTGCAGCAGGCGTGATGAACGATCTTTAATAGTTTTTAGCATCTCGATTATACCATATTAATATATAAATGAAAGTAATAGAACAAAACCCTTACAGGATACTTGGATTACTTGCCGGCGTAACTGCAAGAGAGCAAACAAAGCAAGTCAATCGATTGAAACAGTATATTGGAGCAGACCAGATTCCTGATGATGACTTCAGTTTTCCCGTTTTGGGAGTACTCCGCAGAACACTTGAAACTGTCGATGAAGCCTCTTCAAAACTGAATTTGGACGCTGACAAAATGAGCGCTGCGCATTTTTGGTTCTTCAAGGGCTATGAAATTACTGACGAACCTGCTTTTGAAGCATTGAAGAAAGGTGATGTGGCTGCGGCAAAAGCTATTTGGGAAAGACTCATTATCGAAGATAGAGCCGATGGCAAAAGATATTGGAAGCAGGTCAACATGCGGAATTATTCTGCTTTTCATAACTGGTTTATCCTTGAAGTGTTAACGAAAAAATCCAGTTGGTCAATCATGGCCAATATCCTTTTTCTTGAAAGTGATGCAGCAGATAATTTTAAACAACTCATCACGGATGCAACTTATAAGATTTCAAAAAAGGACATGCAACTCCTGTTCCTGAATCAATTAGCGCTTGAGGCGGATACCAATCCGGCTTATAACATCAATCAACTTTTGCAGATCATTAAAAGTCTGTCATTTGTGGCAAAAGAAGACTTCTTGAAACTGCTTGCTCAAAAAATCATTGCGAGAATAACGGCGCAAATAGAAAATTCCAAACGTCAACGTGTTGCAGATAAGGCTAATGCAGCCAATGTTGGCGAAGCATTATACCGCAACACGAAAGACGATTTTGAGCAACTGAAAACGCTTATCGATGCGCAGGAATATGCTTTTTCCGATATTTCAGATAAATTGGCCAATGAAATTTTACAATGTGGCATTGAATATTTCATCCATTACAAAGAAACTTCTACAGACCCAAGCAGCGTCTCGATGGAATTGTTCAACAAGGCTACAATGCTTGCTGTCGGCAACTTGACAAAAGATAGATGCCGTGACCAGATCGCTGAACTACAAAAATGGATTAATGACAAGCCTGAAAGAGTCAAACAGGATCGCATCAAAAATGAATATCAGGGTATAGTTCAACTGATTGAAGATTATGGCGGACGTTCAACTACAATTGCCAATGCCAAAGCATTAATCAATCAATCAAAACGTTATCTGAATCCTGCCAAAAATACATTAGGCGCATCCGATTCGCTCTATCTGAGACTTTCGACGAGCGTTGCTACATTGGCGCTTCATTATATTATTGAGGAGATCAATCGTGTGATGGAAAACGATATGAGACAGTTTCAATACACTTTTTCTGCGTATGAAAAAAATCAAATCGTGATGCGAATAAAACAAAAGTTGGGAGAAGCATGGGGAGCGGCTGATTTGTTGGGTTCTTTGGATATGGAGCAAGATTTCAGGCGAGACAGGTATAATCCGAATAAGGAATCTTTACGTGGTTTGTGCAATCAACTGAGTGTGCCAACTTATTCATCAAGCTCATCATCAGGCAGTTCGTCAGATAAAAAAAGCGGTTGCTATATCGCCACGATGGCTTACGGCAGTTACGACCATCCTCAAGTGATGATTTTAAGGCAATTCAGAGATCAGGTATTGGCTCAATCACTTTTCGGCAGATGGTTTATTGACCGGTATTATCATTATTCTCCCAAGCTGGTAGAATATTTTCACAATAAAAAGACAGTCAATCGTTTAGTTCGTTTTACACTCAATCAACTTATTAAAATCATCAAGCAATGAAACAAATCATCTCTTTTTTCATCATCATCCTTGCCACGATTTCATCGGTTGCCCAAACCGTCAACAGGGATGAATTGACGCAGGAATTAAAGCCTCTCAATGAGAAAGTTGTCGCGTTGGAATCAACCGTCGCAACACAGCGAGCTGAAATCAGGCGCTTGAATCAGGCGCTTTTGGTTGCAAATGCAAAGATAGACAGCTTATTCATTCTGATTCAGACAAATAGCAAAACCATCAGCCAAACGGCGCAAGCGTTGGATTTGAAAATAACAAATGCCGAAACCAATACCGGAGCAAAAATTTCGGAAGTGGTTCATTCATTGAGTAATACAACGTTATGGACAATGATTGGAATCGTTGCAGCGATCCTGATTGCAGGGTTGGTATATTGGCTGTTACATCAAAAGCAAATAACAGATAAAACGATTATATTCAATCAATTGAATGAAACAAAATCTTCGATCGAAGAAAGTCTGATCAATGAATTTGGGAAGCAGACCGGATTGATGGATACGCAAATTGAACTGCTCAAACAACAGTCAGCCGGTTTGGGAAATGCAGAACCCGACCACTCACTGGCGCTGAAAGTGGCTGGCGAAATCAACCTCATTGAGCGCAATATTGCGTTGATGGACGCCGGGACAAGAGGCCTGAAACAGTTGACGCGCTCTGTTGAAAAGTTGAAAGACAATCTGAATGCCAATGGCTATGAAATGCCGCAATTAATAGGCAAGCCGTTTCATCAAGGCATGAAAGTTATCGTAACAAGCTCTATCCCTGATGAAAATTTGGAACAGGGCACTGAAATTATCACCAAAGTCCTTATTCCACAAGTGAATTATAACGGAATAATGATTCAAACAGCACAAATTGAAGTTTCTGTAGGATATTAAAATATTATATATTAAATTGTTATGAGAAATAAAATTGATTACGGCATTGATTTGGGGACAACCAATTCTGCCATCGCCCGGATGGAACATGGAACTCCAACCATTAGAAAATCAGACACATTGAAAGATACGGTGCCTTCGTGTGTCCACTTTAATAAGAAACAGGACATTTTGGTAGGAGATGCCGCTGTTAATGTAATGAAAAACGATAGCGCCCGCGCGTTGAAAACGCTTGAAAAAGGGAAAACAAACACCTTTATTGAATTTAAACGCACGATGGGCACTACCACTACATGCGAAAGTAGCAACATGAACAAGAATTTTACTTCAGAAGAATTGTCGGCAGAAGTATTGAAAAAGTTGAAATCTTTCATTCAAGATGAAAATCTTTCGTCCGTAGTGATTACCGTACCTGCCAAATTCCTCAATCCGCAAAAGGAAGCAACCGTTCGAGCCGCCAAGCTGGCAGGGTTTGAGCATGTAGAGTTATTACAGGAGCCGGTTGCCGCTGCAACAGTATACGGCTTAACTGCCAAAGATAAAGACAGTTACTGGCTGGTTTTCGATTTTGGAGGCGGCACCTTCGACGCAGCTTTGATTAAATCGGAAGAAGGCATCTTGACCGTCAAAGACACTGAAGGAGATAACTGGCTGGGTGGAAAAGATTTAGACTTCGCTATTATTGACGAAATCATCCTTCCCTATTTGCAAGCGCATTACAGTATTAACTTTCTGCTCAATGATACAAAAAATAGAGAATTATTGAGAAATGCTGTTAAGCGATTTGCCGAAGAAATGAGAATACAGTTGTCTTTCAAAGATTCTTATAGCATTCTTTCTGATTTGAGCGATTTGCGTGAAGATGAAAATGGAGTCGACATGGAAATAGATATTAAGGTGACACAGAAAGATTTAGAGAAAGCTGTCAGTCCCATTTTCCAAAAAGCCATTGATATCACCAAAAATTTGCTAAGACGTAATAATTTGAAAGGTACGGATTTAGGTGCTTTGATTTTGGTAGGAGGGCCAACCTATTCACCCATCCTTCGACGGATGCTCAAGGAACAAATTACCGACAAAGTTGATACCTCTGTCGACCCGATGACTGTCGTTGCCAAAGGCGCTGCCCTGTTTGCCTCCACCATTTCAGTTTCCGAAGAACTCAAAGAAGCCAAACGCGACAAAACCAAACTTCAATTGGAAATCAAATATGAGGCAACGAGCGTAGAACTTGATGAAATGGTCAATATCAAGGTGTTGAAAGATAAAACTTCAGGCTTCGTCCCGGAAAAGTTATACGCAGAAGTGGTGCGTGGCGATGGCGCATGGTCGAGTGGAAAGAAACAGATAGGCGAAAAAGCGGCGCTTATTGAAGTCCTCTTGCAGGAGGGTTGTTCCAACGCTTTTATGGTGAATGTTTACGATGAACAAGGCAACAGATTGGCGTGCGAACCCAATCAATTCAATATCTTACAGGGTATTAGCAATCTTGACAAAATGAGTACCCTGCCGTACCATATCGGTATAGAAAAATGGTTTGTCAATGAAGAAAAAGGGCTGTTCGTGCCGGCCAAAGGGTTGGAAAAGAATAAATCACTGCCGGCGACAGGTGTTATTAATGGGCTGAAAACGAGCAGTCAAGTGCGCCCCGGAATGGCTTCGGACATCATTCGTATTCCGGTCTATCAGGGTGATTATGCAGCAGAAGGTACCAATCCGCTGCTAAACAACTTGATACAGGAAGTGATTATCTCAGGCGAGAGCATTCCGGCCTTATTACCCGAAGGAAGCCCTGTCGATATTACCATTAAGGTGGACAGGTCTGAACAAATGCTCTTTTCGGCTGATTTTCCGACTATTGGACATACTGAGGAGTTGAGAATACAGATCAAACAGGCCGAACCGCCGTCAGAAGGTTTCTTGACGAAAGAAATAGACAAAGCCAAACAGACCGCCCGGTCAATCCATGCCGACGATGTTGTAGAACAAATGGAGAATATTGAAAGCCAGTTAGAAAACGAAAAAGGAAGCGCCGATGGGAAATTGAAAATCATGGACAATTTGCGAAAACAACTTCTCAAACTCGAAGAAGCCCAAAAGGCAACCGAATGGCCTAATGTTGAAAAAGAATTGAAAGAGGCTTTCTTTAAATTGGAAAGTTTGCTTGACATCATCAAAACCAATAATTTAGAAGGCAATCTGAATATGGATAAAGTCAATGCGCATGTGCAGGAATTTCGAAACAAGATAGAGTTTGTCATCAAAGAAAAGAATACAAAAGAAGCGAAGGGATTGATTCTTGAAATTGGTCAAATAGATTTTGAACTCCGCAATATCGTGACCGGAAATGAAGCAGATGTTCAAATATTACATTATATCAATAATGATTTCAATTCTTTCCGCTGGAAAGATGCGACCAAAGCCCGACAGCTTGTGAATCAGGGACTTCAACTGGCAGCAGCAGGGAAAAATGCGGCTATCCGTCCACTTCTTGTGCAGTTGGTTAACTTGATGCCGGATGATATCAGAGGCAAAATTGGAGGAATGTTAACGTAATGAAAACCAGTCAATCCATACTACCCAAAGGCTATCTGCTTGATGATCAATATACCATCATGCTTTTGATCAAGAGTAATCTCAATGCCGAGACCTACCGTGTCAAAGGGATGGACGGCAAATTGTATTTTCTCAAGTTGTTTAACTACACAAAGTTGCATCGCACAGCTTTTGACAAAGAAGGTAACATCCTCGAAATAGAGTTTTGTAGAACTATCCAACACCCTCATATCGTGTCATATAAAGACAGCGGCGAATTGATTTATGACGGCAAGAAATTTGCCTGGTTGGTGTTGAAATTCATTCCGGGTGAAACTTTATCGGAACGTATGAATCGTGAACCGATTGCCTCACTGTATGATATTCGGCAAATCCTTTCGGGGGTGTTGAACGGATTGCAATACCTGCACTCATTGCCTAACCCTATAATTCATAATGAATTGACGCCACAAAATATCATGCTGGATATGTCGGATGACATCCCGCAGGCAAAAATCATTGATTTCGGCTATGCCCGCTCGTTTTTACAATCGTCCAAAACGTTCAATCGCGAGGGGTTGGATTTATGTTTTGTGGCGTCGGAATGTATCACGGCAGGCATTTTTTCCCCACAAAGTGATTTGTTTTCTGTTGGCGCCGTGATGTATCAAATGCTGTTCGCCGTCCCGCCATGGAATGTTCAGCTAACAAACTATCAAGTTCAACATCAGAGTGATACGGCAATATCCGAAAAACTGTTACAACAACGCGAAAAGCCGTTGGCTTTCCCGGATGTGGTTGATCGGGTGGTAGATTTTGACGATGCTGTCTTAAAGATTATCACCAAAGCCTTACACAATGACGTCGACAAGCGATTTCAATCGGCCAATGAATTTTTACTTGCATTAAACGGAGAAACGCCTGTGGAAGAAGAAGTTGATGGTACTGCAAACTTACCCTTTCAGGCAAAAAAAGGAAGTGTAGTCCTGCCAGGGAAATCAAAAGGCGGATTTGAGGCCATTGCCGGAATGTATGAATTAAAAAGTATGTTACAGTCTGACGTTATTGACATTATGCGTCATCCTGAGGAATATGAAAAGCATGGATTGGGTTTACCCAACGGGATGTTGATGTATGGACCTCCCGGATGTGGAAAGACATTTTTTGCAGAACGGTTTGCCGAAGAAACAGGATATAATTTCCGTAAAGTAATTTCCTCTGACATAGCGAGTATCTATGTGCACGGGACACAGGAAAAAATCGGAAAAATCTTTGATGAAGCGCGAAATAATGCTCCGGCGATTTTGTTTTTCGATGAATTGGATGCGATGACGCCTGACCGCGAAAACGCGCAGCACAGTTATGGTTCGGAAGTCAATGAGTTTTTATCGCAGTTGGACAATATTGGAAATTCGGGCGTATTTGTCATTGGTTCAACGAATAAGCCGCAACTGATTGACAAGGCTATTTTGCGTGCAGGACGTTTGGAAAAGCATTTCTACATCCCGCCGCCTGATTTTGAAGCAAGACGGGCAATGTTTGAAATCTATCTCAAAAAACGTCCGATTGATTTTGGGATAGATTATGACCGATTGGCCACATTGACAGAGAATTATGTTTCAGGAGACATCAAACTTATTGTAGATGAGGCGTCGCGCCTGAGCATCAAAGAGAGAAATGCAGGGAATCGACAACATTCCCGCATCATGATGAGTGATTTGGAATTGATTATCAGTAAACAAAAGCCGTCTGTATCCGAAGTTGAAATGAAAAAGTTTGAACAAATCAGATTCAACATGGAAGGGGGAAAAACCGAACGCAGGAGGGTTGGCTTTATTTAATTATTTAATAATGATTTATATATGGAAACGACAGCATTTAATAATCTATTATTTAAAACAGCGTTTTGCTGTATGACTTGTGATGGAGAGATTGATAAAAATGAATTGAAAATATTAGCGAGATCGCCGATATTCAAGGATATTGACGTTGAAACAGAGGCAAATGATCTGATCCGCCAACTCAACAGTCAGGGGGCTGGCTTTTTGAAAGCCTATTTCGATGTGTTGGACAAATCTGTCTTCACAGAAGATGAAGAATTAAGACTGATAGACATGGCTATCAAGATGATAATGGCTGATAATATTATCCAATATGCCGAAATCAAGTTTTTCAAAAATATCCGCTATCGGTTGAGAGTCAGCAATGATACAATTATACAAAAGTTTGGCGATGAAGTACCTGATATTGAGCTATTTATCGAACAGGATATTATGACAGGTTCGTTTCTTGACAAAATTACGAACCAATACTTGGACCTTGTTGAAATCCCTCAATTTGATGCGTTGTCGTTTGATACAAGCATTTTTATGACACACTGAAAATTTGATATTTAGGGGAATGATTAGCAGGTAAAGATTGTCATTTGAAAAAGTTTTTTTACCTTTGCGCACAAAAATTTAGAAATCTTATGGAGCCGGTAAACAGGTTGTTACGGTAGTAAATTACAGCAATATGCAAAGTCACCATTACATCGGATTAACCGATGAACAAGTAATCGAAAGCCGTCGACAGCATGGCGAAAATCTGTTGACGCCGCCTGCGAAAGAGTCGTTATGGAAGTTATTCTTTGAGAAATTCACCGACCCGATTATTATTATCTTATTGGTAGCGTTAGCTTTATCCATAGGCGTCGCTTTTTACGAATATTTTTCTGGCCAAGCATCTCTCAATGTCTTTTTTGAGCCGGCAGGTATTATGATGGCGATTCTATTAGCCACTGTTGTCGGGTTCTACTTTGAACTAAGCGCCAACAAAAAATTTGAGATACTCAATAAAGTCAATGATGATATCTTCGTCAAGGTGATTCGTAACGGCATCATCTGCCAAGTATTTAGAAAAGAAATAGTTGTAGGAGAC
>Ga0209629_10002896_pt1 | contig 11959 bp, 9 predicted proteins | sample TergutCu122P5_FD_187286 | JGI IMG/M metagenome (GOLD analysis project Ga0209629, IMG submission 187286) | Cubitermes ugandensis P5 segment gut microbial communities from Kakamega Forest, Kenya - Cu122 P5 (SPAdes) (version 2) | ecosystem: Host-associated > Arthropoda: Insects > Digestive system >...
CGGACGCCGGTAGTGCGGAAGCCTATCTTCTCAGCGGCATCGCTGATGCCCATCAACGAGACGCCGGCGCGGGTGATGAATGCCCGCTCCCGCAAAATTTGCAGGCTGTAGCTGCGGCCGTAGTATTTGGCGATCATCCGCAGGCAGGTGGGGCCGCAGTCCATTTGGTCTAATTGGTGGTAGTGGGGGAAACTCATTTTCCGTGAACCAATTTAGTTGAAGAATTGTAAAAAAAACCATCAATACAACAAATATCTTCTATATTCAATAATTTAGCTTCATGATTTAACATATGCTCATAGCTTTTTTGATCTTTTGCTATATCTTCCATTTTGTAAAAATTATATTTTTCTTCTCGTAAATTTTTAGTCATCATCCCATAATGTTTGAAAAGAATATTACAATGAATAATATTTCTTTGATAAGGCATTAAATTGAAATGTACTCTTTCTTTGTCTGTGTATATTTGACAATGTCCGATATTTCTAAACATACGCATTTTGGACATAATACCTTGACGTGAAAATGTCCTTCCCTGATTATACGTAGTAGGGCTATTCCATATATTTACATAACTGAAAGACAAAACATCTGCATTGCTTGAAGTTGCCGAATCAAAGTCCGCAAACCGTTCATCAAACCGTTCATCGGTATCCATAAAACAAAACCACTCTGATGGGAAAAATGAGGCTAAATTCAATAGTATATTACGATTTTCAATATCAATAAATCCGGTTCTTTTTTTCTTTATTTTCAATAACAATTTGGGATGAATGGCTTTCTCGTATGTGTCATCAGTACTTCCGTCATCCAATAATATAATTCCATCAAAATAACGAGCCATATTCTCTAAGAAATCAATAATAAATTCGCTTTCATTATAACTTTGAGTCAATATGATACAAGAATAATGTATTAAAGGTGTGAATTGATTTAAAAAATGATATTTTTCAAACTGATTCAGATATTTTTCTATCAATTCTCCAGCATACCGATTATGCCTCCAATCATAAATTACATCATTAAAATCTTTTCCCCAATTGTCCTCATTCATTTTGCTACGATTTGGATAATAAGTATTTATTTCCTCTTTTACAGGAATTTGAATTCGCTTTTCTATTCGTTTTTCTATCGCTTTACTATCTTTTTCCCGATGATGCAGCTTAACTTCCGGTAATAGTAACTTTTTTATTCCGGACATTTCCAAGCGTGCCCTGATATTATCATCATCGCCTCCCCACTGGCTCAGTGACTCATCGTATCCGCCAACGGCAATCAGATGTTCTCTTTCGGCCATAATACTTCCATAAGGCGCATAGGAATAAAACCCTAAGTCATTTTCTCCATAAAGAGTAAAGGCTACCGTTCCGATGGCAAAATGATAGGGATATTCTTTTAATGTATTTCTAAATAGATAAATAGCATCGGTATAAAATTCCGATTCGGGCGAGCATACCATTACATATTTTTTCGTAGCATAACGGATTCCAACATTGATTGCCTTTGTCGGATTGCGCCATTCATGGGATAAATGATTCACGACAACACGCCAATTGATAAATGGATATTCTTGTATCATTTCGAGAACACCTTCCTGTTGACTGTCCTCATCCATTACTAAAATAACCTCAATCCCATTTCGTTGAAAAAATGGAGCATTTACAGGCAATACCAACCTCATCTCATCCAGTTTCTTATAAAAAGGTAGTACCACACTGACATCAAAGTTGTGTATGATGCTTTTTATATCTTTAACGTCTTCGACCTTAAAAATTGGTTCTCTTATCATGGATTGGGACAAGGAATTTATAGGAAATAAGATATTCTATAAATGATATAAACCGTCTATGCGTTTTATTATTAAGATTTTTCTGCATTACAGATTTTACGGTAGATCCTTTTCCAAACGAATGAATCAAGTCGTAATCATTTTTGTCTATCATTGCATGAGCTTTATACATTCTATTATCAACAACCATATAAGACAATTCGTTAATTGGAATAAATCTATACAATGAACTTAATCGTAATTGCATATCTAAAACAGATTCTGAAATACCGGTAGAGCAAATTAATCTGTCAATCAATGATGCAGTTTGTTTATATTTTGCGGCAAGAAAATAAACAATGGAATTACTTATTGCTTCATTTTCTTCCTGTTTCGCGTTCATACAGGAATCTATTTCATGAGATAATAAATGGAAAGGGATAATTTCTTCTCCCTGTGCCCCAAGTCGTCCTCTAAACAAAGAATGAAAATGCTGTTCGATGTTTTCTTGAGTAACCCTTCGCCCAAATCCAAATTTTCCAACTACTATAGAAGGCTTTCCATAGCCGAGACTTGTTAATATTGTTTTTCCGCTTCCAACAACCAATGCTGTATTTTTTATTAGGTCTAAAATATTTATTTTCTTGGATGATACCACAGTACAATTTTCATTTACTATTTTCTTTATTATGGAAGGAATTCCTGTAACAATGTTAAAGTTGTACTTTGTATAATTATTAAGCGCTGGAATGAATTTTAGAAGTGTTTTATCATCTGTAGAAACCATGATGTAGGAAGACGAACCTGTGACAACCTTGTTTTGCTGTGGCGGCAGATATGGATAGGGTATGTTGGCGCTACAATCTTCAGGAAATAAATGACGTGGTAACTCAAAACCATCGTTTATGATTAAAAACTTATCAATTATAGACACATCATACAGAAATTCTTTTATGCTATCTTCCTGTTTTATAACATAAATGACCGGAATATTCTTTGTTTTTGCTAAATGCTTAATCTTATTATATCCTTTTAAGTTATAGGCTAAGATAACATCATAGTTTTTTGCTTGCAGATTATTGGTTGATGCAATCTGTACTTCGTTTTCTGTCATATATGGAACAAAGTTTGTCAATATTTCTATGCTATGATTTTTTGAAAATAACATTTCCAACAGTACATGAACGATATATTTTTGTTCCTGCGTTTTGCAATGTGCCGAAAACAGTACCTTTTTCATAAATTAATATATTTTTTTCTTCCCGATGCGGAACTTATCAGGAATAATTCTTTGTAAATCAACCGGCTCCGAATACTTTCGTTTGAATCGTACCAAATGATAAAGCATCGCCTCAAATTCCTTCCTATAAATCAGTTTTCCTTTGTCCCAAAGCATATTACCGGCAAAACCTTCTACAATCTGGAACTCAAAATATGCCCTCAATTTTCCTTCTTCTTCCAATCTCTTTACGACATGCGTCATACTTTCCACTTCCGTTTTTATTTGGCTGTAATGAACTTTTTCAAATTCTTCATAAGCAAAATTTCCTTCGTCGAAGAAAAAATTACGGGGTTCTGTATATACTTTCCGGTAATCTTTACTCTGCTTAAATAGTTCTCGCATAAAAGGATTATTGCGAGACAAGGCATAGCATCCGGGCAAGTAATCGTGGCGGGCGCTGATAATGTCATATTCGTTCAGTAATTCTTCGGTCATAAATGCACGGATATTTCCAAAAATAACATCCACATCGCAATAGCCCCAAAAATCATAATCTTTGATATAATCTTGAAAAATAAATCCATAAGCCGGCTTGAAATCGCAGAGTTTGTAACCGGTCTCTACGGCTACTTCAAAACCTAACTTCTTGCTTGCATCGGCTTTGAACTGTTTAATTGAATACTGAATAATTTTTACATTGGGCGGTAAAATGAGTTTTGCATTATTATCACTGAAAATAAGAAAATCAATGTCCGGATTATATCGGCAAGAATGGAGAAAATAAGGAAAATACCAAGGATAATTGCCTTGCCAGCAAATTATAAACACGATAGAAACTGTATTCATAAACATTAATAAATCAACTCATTACCTCTAATTTTCATCGCTAATCCTTATTTTTTCTATCTGCCGTACGATTCTACCACCTGCTGTTAATCCTTCTATCACTACGAAATAAGTTGTCTTAAAATCGGAGGCATAGAAATCAAAGCTCGCTTCTCCCTTATCGGAGAAAACTACATCGGGTTTCCAGAAGATAGTAGTCCGGTAATCGGGAGCGCCGGATTGTTTTGCTTCTAAAGTTTCGTAACGGGGAGCATAAAATTCTACCGGCTTTTGATAACCTAAAGGCACATAAGTGATATAATTATAATTTTTTCTTTCGGGATAGTCTTCGCCTTGTCCCGTTCTCGTTGTGATACTGATCACTCCATTGACTCCTCTCATACCAAATATATAGGCATTTGGTCCTTTGAAAACATCAATACTTGCAATATCATTAACAGCAAAAAGTTCCAAAGGAGAGTAAAGACATTTCTCATCGCAGGTCTTACCATTTTCCCATTCAACAGGAGCTCCGTCTATTAAAACAAGCGGTAAGCCCTTACCTCTAATGTGAATTTGACAACACCATATTTCAATTCCTGGAATTCCTTGAAGTATATCGCAAACTTTTAAGAGAGATTTTTTTTCAAAGTCTTCTCTTCTTATAGTTACGTCAGAACTTTCATTTAACGGAAATCTAAGTCGAGGCTCATCTTTTTTTACAGTTCTTGGAGCGGTAATTAATACATCGCTCAAATAAACCATCCGCATTCCGTCATCGTATTTTGATCGTTCCTGAGCCTTTGTGATAAAAGCATTTTCAACGGTTTCATCTACAGGACTTTGAGTTGCATAAACAACTTTCGGAAACAGTTCTTTGTCTAAATCAAGTTTTACTTCGCTACTTCCTTTTTTGCTTAATGCATTGATCAAGTAGCCGGTACTGTCGGGATATTCAAAACCCTGAAACCGAAATCTCCCATTTTCGTCAGTGGCGACCGTTCCAAAAGCTCCATTCTTTACCATGATAGATATTTGGCTGTCGGCTTCAGGTTTGGAACGGAGCAGGCTTTTCACTTCTCCGGAAATCTCCTGACTCGTTTGATAAGGCATTTGTGGATATTCAAAATTCCCTTTCACGACCTCAGGGATATTGTATCTTCTCCAGCCGTGTGTCATCATCAAATAATCCAAAGCAGTAGTAGATTCGGTATTGTCTCGTAAGTAATAAGCCGGATTTTCGATGTAACCTTTCAACTCAGAAGTAAGCAGGAGACTTGACAGAATGGTGGTTAAAGAATCTACAGGCAAGTCTTTGTAGTCAGTGATGGCAACCGACAGATTGCCGGTCAGAGGATTTCCAACCGAATCCTTAAGTGATAATGTGGCGAGAATATTATCCCGTGGCTCATAATTCACCTTATCGGTACGAAATTCAACTTTTACATCGTCATTACTGTTTTTATTGAAAACTAACCGCTCGCTTAGCGGATTCATTTGTTCATCAAATAATATAAAATGAATAACCCCTGCGGGAAGTTGCTCTTTTGCAAACCGGAGTGTTTTCTTCTCATCCCATTTTGAGAAATAAAGGATTGTCCCTCGATTGTGCATAAGCAGATAAAGTGGAATATCAGGACAATGAATTGATTTTTGAACGTTGACCATGAGTTTTTTATTGTTCCATGTCGCAGCCAATGAGCGAGCTTCGGGATTGGGTGAAGGTAATTCAAACTGTTTTTCTAATCCTTTTCCGTTTCGGCATTTCAGAAAGTATCTCTTTCCCTGTTCCGGAGTGTATGTAAACATACCCATTCCTGCATAAAATGTCTTGGTGGCTGTAATTTCGGAGTCTGTTTCATTCACAACTCTGCCGGAAACCGTTTCGGAATAGCCATACTTGTTTAATGCCTTGAAAGCTACCCTGCTGGAGATGCCTTCGGGCAGATTTCCACCTTCCGGGAAAAAGGAAACATCGAAATCATCTTTCACGTTCCTTACATTCCCTTTCTCATTATTAGCCTTAGAAGGTTGTTTCTTTTCGGAAGGAAGATTTCCAATCCGGATATTTTTCTTAAAAAAGTAGTCTTCACCAAGATTCTCCATATAGCGAGTATAAGCTCGTAGCGTATAGTTGCCTTCAGGAATGGCTTCTGAAAGAAAGAGATAACCGTAAAATAAATTATTATCGTCAGGTCGAATCATCACCCTGCTGACAAGCGAATCGCGAGAATCGATCAACTCCACATATACATACCTGCTGTTTGTCGGATACTGATGTGTTGAAGCATCCACAACGTATGCCTTGAACCAGATTTTTTCACCGGGGACAAAAAAAACCCTGTCGGTATGCAGATGAATCTTTTCCTGTGGATAAACTGTCAGTTGAGTCATCAGATTTTCTTCTATCTTACCGGAAAAAATCTCATCTTTGCTTTGACAAAACAGCAGCGTTGGAAGCAAGGATAGAAACAATGATTTCAGGAAGAGTTGTTTCATAATATGCTTATTTTTAAGTAAATATAAAAATTCTTGAAAATTCATTGTTTCTATACATGGAACGCTTTTGTTTTGAACAGATTTATAAAATGGAAGATAAAAATGGATATTTATCTTCTATATAAAATCCGTTAAGGCGAAAAATGACCAGTTTTTCGTTTCAACAAGATGTCATCTGGGTCCTATACAAGTTACAGCAATTCCCGGAGTGACTGACAACCCCAGAGCTTCATCCAAATTGCTTGCACATACAATACAAGTACTTACCTTATACGGATCTGATGGAGGATTCTCACCATCAAAACAACAATAGGGTATTTGTGTATTAGTACAGATTGAACACCCTGCCATCACATTTTTGAGCTCCTTCGGGCTCAGGATTTCTAAAATCCCTCTTAAATTGATTTTTTTCATACAAAATTAATTTTAATAATTGATAAAACAAAATAATTAACTCTTTTTGTTGCAATTTACAATAATTGGCCGATTATTGCTCCCTGCCTTCTGCAACCGGCAGGAACTATTTAATATTAACATTAAACTCTGTAAAATACCGCAAATCCTCAATTTTATAATTATCCGGCAATTTATACCCCTCCACTAAAATAGTTGGAGTTGCCCTTAATTGCGTCTTTTCTTTCCAAACTTGATGTCTTTTGAATTCAGCCTCAACTTCCGGATTATTTATATCTAACTGCAAATCCTTGAAAAATTCTTCTTTCAAAGGTTTTCCTTTTTCAAACCAATCTGCAATAATTTCCCTGAAAGTTGCCTTGTCTTTTCCCAAACCAGCCGCAATCAAATACTTATTGGCAAAATCCAACTCAGGAGTAAAAGAAGAAAAAATATATTGAATACAAACGTTTTCATTGGTTTCTTTCAGCAAATTTTCTACTCGTTTGTGCATTCTGGCACAGGGATTGCAAAACGGATTCGTCAATATGGTTATCTGAAGTTGAGCAGCCGGATTCCCGAAAAGAATTTGTGAATCCACTTTGCTTACTTCATAATGAGGCTGCCCGGTAAGCAATGTTTTAAACACTTCTTCATCGGATTTGATGGAATTGATTTCCTGCTTTATTTGTTCTATTTCTCTACCCCTACTGAGGTTTGGGATGATAAGATTCAAACTAAATATGAAAATAGCATAGATGCTTCCTGTACTTAACAGGCTAAGCAATGTCGCAGCTGATCCTAAATCCGGTATTTTAATAGTTCCAAATAGAATATTGGCAATAAAAATGCCCCATAACAAAACCTGAACAATCAAGCAAAGCGGGCACCATTGACGAGCTTTTACTTTCTGATACCAGACACTCCAGAAAGAATAAGGAAGCGTAAAAATATTGATGATGGCTAAAAGCGAGATAGTTTGTGGTAAAAACAACAACAAAATGACATTAGCTGCAAAATATCCCAATCCGATTTCACTCCACCCGAAAACGCCCCACAGCTTGGCGGCATCCGATTCCAAAACATTGTTGCAATCGCTTTGATGAAAGAGAGAGCAAATCTTATCGGCATATTGGCTATGAATGTGCATTTGTTTTAATACCAGCAGATAGCCGATATAAACGCCTGCCAGATTGAGTAAAAGAATAATTGAATAACTGAGTAACTGATAGTTCTCTGTCATTGCGGGCGTAGTATAGCGAAGACCCGCAATCCCCTGATAAACCGAACTACTAAATAACTGAAAATAAGCTATTATGAAAAGTAAGACGACGGCTATAACCAAAATAGTTTTTTGTGCTATATTGAAAAATTCTTGTCTTCGGTGTTCTTTATAATCCTGTTCGCCGGAATCGGGCGTAGTTTCAGCTAAAAGAATAATGCCTGACCAGGACTTGATAAATTGTTCAACGGTAACAGTTGTTTTTTTACCGTTCCATAGATAGTGAATATGGACTCCCTCCCCTTGGGGGAGGGCCGGGGAGGGGTTTCCTATTTTATAGACAACAACAAAATTACCGCCTTGGTATGCAATGAAAGGACACTCAATATTGAAAAGGTCATTTTCTTTGTCCACAATCCGTGTTCCGGCATTTTCCACCCCATAATCGGACAGCATCTTGGATATGCCGAACAAATTGTATTTGTGCGGGTGCTCGTTGAAGTACCGGTTGGAAAATTCCTGAGTATGTTTTACTTTTAGAGCCTCAAGAAATGAAACAAAGACATTTTGACCGTTTTTAATTGTCGTTTAGATTGTATCTTTCAAGCAACAGAAATATTTTTTGCAAATTTATAAATTAATTTGCAATAAAAAAGTTTTTTTTGAAAATATTTTTATAAAAAATAGTAAAAACATTTAAAAAAGAGTTTTATGTTGAGGTTCGAAGCTCTATTAGTTATCAAAGTTACCGAACCAAAATTACAGATAAGAAAATCTTAACTATGTGTATTTTTTGACGAGTTGTTGTGCGTTTTTAATTATTTTTAAGGAATTTCACAGCCAAATTGTAGCCGAAAAAATCAAACTTCCTGTTTTTAACCAATTTTCTTGCTCGTTGGAACGAAATAAAGCTTTGTTGAAACGAAACAAAGCTTCGTTAGAACGAAACAAAACCTCGTGATCACGACTTAAGGACGTCGTTTTGACAATATAAGAACAAAAATACGGCTTTTCGTACCTGAAAAGTACCGCTTGTTCTTTTAAGAAATTTGTTATCAATTGAACTGAAAGAGAATCTGTAATCTCTTTCTTTTTTTGGGTATCCTGAAATCCTTTTTCAGTTTATCGTTAGGAAAGTCTTACCATTAAAATCTCCATTGGGGTGCGGAGCATAATCGTAAAGTGATGCAAAGATAAATATTTTTTTTGCAAATTCCAAGAAAATCCATAGAAATTTTTTAAAATAAACTCAACTGACTTACCTGCCGTATCAATTTTCCATCCGTACTGACCCCTTCTATTACCATATAATAAATGGAAGATGAATCGGCTGTGTAAAAATCAAAATGGGCTTTTCCGTTGTCTATCAACACATCCGGCTTCCAGAAAATTGTAGTTCGCAAATCAGGTGTGGCGCCGGTTTTTTCTTCTGTTGTTTCGTATTTGGGAGAATAAAATGCTGCCGGTTTTTGATAACCCAAAGGCATCACGGTTTTTACGTTGAGTTTTGTTTTTTCGGACGATTTTTTCAGTATGTCTTCTGCTTTCCGTGTCGTGATTACGATGGCGCCGCCGGATCCTTTAGAACCGAGTAGCGCTGCCCCTGAAGCGTTTACAACGTCTATTCGTTCAACATCATCGATGTTTACCATATCTGTTATGGGAATACACGGAATATCCTTATACCCCCCGGGATCTTCCGGACATTGTTGGCTGACAATCATATCATCGATAATAATTACAGCTTTTTGACTTCCCCAAACGGTATATGGGTCTCTGCCTCTAAGGAATACGCGTCCAGCTATGATTTTAACTCCCGGAGCTCTCCTCAATGCCGCGCCTATATCACGAAAGTTGTTTTTTTCAATATACTCCCTGTCAAATGAATCGCTTGATAGTCTCGCATAAATCGATCTATTTTCTTCTTTGCGGGGAGCCGTTATTTCCAAATCTTTCAGATGAATCGTTCGTATTCCGTGTTCCATCGAATATTTTCGTTCTGCTTTGGCAATATATTCCGTGTTCGACACAGGAACGGTTTCTTCTTTTCCCGGAAATGGATAAGAGACAACACGCGGAAAAGTGTCGTTATCAACACGAAGTTCTACATTCGTTTTGTCTTTGTCGGTCAATGCCTGTACTACATACTTCATATTTTCCGGCAATTCGAAGTTTTCGAACAAAAACCTTCCTTCTGCATCTGTTTCTGTTTCTTCCACAAACCCGATTTCCGGTACATAAAGTACGACTTTCCCGTTTTTTAAACCGGCGCTCTTTAATATGCCTTCATTCATTGCTTTACCGCTCAAGGTCTGCGCCTGTTCCGGTTTTATCGCCGGTATCGTATAATTTCCCCGAATCGCTGCCGGTATATCGTATCTTCTCCAGCCTTGCGTCAGCATCAACAAATCTAAAGCCTTACGCGATTGGGGATTATTGGCCTGAAAATAAAACCCCGGATTTTCTATATTTCCTTTCAATTCGGAAGTAAGCAGCATGGTGGTCAACAGGGTGGAAGTGGTATCGGGTTTGATATCGTTGCCATCGATGACGGAAACGGAAAAGTTTCCTTGCAGAAGGTTGTTATCGCGGTCTGTAATCTCCGCTTCAACACTGACTTTTTCCCTTGCTGTGTATTCCTTTTTGTTACTGTTTATTGATACTTTTGCCTGATCATCGTTTTGGACGAATACCAACCTTTCGCTGAGGGGATTCAAATCCTTGTCCATCAATATGATTTGAGCTATTCCCGATGGGATGTTTGTTTTATCTAAAATAATCGGCTTGTCGATATTTTCAACCGGAGAGAGGTATTGGATTATACCGTCTGTATGGACTAAGAGGAATAGTGGAACCGCCTGAGTCTCTTTTGATTTCAAAATCGAAAGGTATAAATATTCGTTATTGACGGTTTTTGCGCTTAACGAATAAGCGTCCGGTTTGGCGGCTGGCAGTTCGAAACGTTTGCTTTTCCCCTGTTTGTTTGTGCAATTGAGATAGTATTTCTTACCAAGGACAGGCTCAATGAGGAAACTGCCCATTCCATCGTGATAAGAAGTAACAGTCAGCAAAACAGCGCCGTTTTCGTCCGTCAATTCACCTTCGATATCTTCATGCAATCCCGATTCGTTGATTGCTTTGAATGCCATTTGACATCGAGTTCCTTCCAAGAGATAACCGCCCTCAGGGAAAAGCGTTACATCATAATCGAGCGCTTTTTTTTTCTGTTCTTTATCCGGCAGGGCATGTTGAGAATTGAATATCCGGATGTTTTTGGAGTAAAAAAAAATCTTCTCCGAGATTACAAAGGTAGCGGGTGTAGGTTCTTAACCGGTAATTTCCTTCGGGCAGGTCGTCAGGTAAATCAAGATAACCGTAATGGAGTTGGGTATAATCGTCGGGTTTTATTTTAATCCGGCGAACAACCGCCGACTGCTCGTTGATAAGTTCCACGTAGGCATACCTGCTGATTTCAGCCGGACGATGCGTGCTCGCATCCAGAATGTATATACGGAACCATACGGTATCTCCGCTGATATAGCTCGGACGGTCGCATTGAAGGTAAATCTTTTCTTGGGGAAACAGTTGGATTTGTTGATCGATATGGGCGGTTATTTCGTCGATCTTTTCGTTCTTGTTTTGAGCTTTTAGAATAAGGACTGAAAATAAACATAACAATGGAAATAAAATGATTTTTTTACTCATAAATTTTTCGTTTTATTTATTTAAAATAAGGCGCCCATATCGAACAGAACGCCTTTCCCTTTCACACTCTTCATTTCTGTTTCGCTCAGGATTTCAGAAATCCCTTTTAAATTGATCTTTTTCATTGTAAAATTACATTTTAAAAATTAAAAAATAAAATAATTAAAACTTTTTAACATTTTGCAGCAACTAATGTTACTACTCAGGTCAACTTCTGAAAATATATTTTTGTATTATTCCTGAACATCAGCGAAAAAATTGTTTAACCCAAATCCGAAGGATTAAATATGAATAACCCCCAATGAAGCGTAGCGATTGGGGGCCG
>Ga0209629_10002897_pt1 | contig 11957 bp, 9 predicted proteins | sample TergutCu122P5_FD_187286 | JGI IMG/M metagenome (GOLD analysis project Ga0209629, IMG submission 187286) | Cubitermes ugandensis P5 segment gut microbial communities from Kakamega Forest, Kenya - Cu122 P5 (SPAdes) (version 2) | ecosystem: Host-associated > Arthropoda: Insects > Digestive system >...
AAGTTTGATTGGAAAGACATACCGCGCACAGGTCAATCAACAAAAGATTTTATTTCACCGACTTCTTTTGATTTCCGTGACGGCAGAATGTTTAAAATGGGCGAATATTACGGCGCGGTAAGTTATTTGCAAATACTCGCGCCGGAACTTACCGACCGTATGCTTGCCGATTTTCTCGACCTCGATTCAGCCGTTACTGTAACAATTCATATAAAGTCTATTGACCAATCGGAAGCTATAAAAACTATAAAACGAAAACTGTCCGACCTCGACAAAATGAAAATCGAGGAACAGAAAAAAGCCGTAAGATCGGGATATGATATGGATATTATCCCGACCGACCTTGCCACTTACGGCAGCGAAGCCAAAACATTGCTTGAAGATTTGCAAAGCCGCAATGAGCGTATGTTTCTTGTTACGATACTTGTTTTGAATACAGCAAAAACGAAACAAAAACTCGAAAACGACATATTTGCGGCGGCAGGCGTAGCGCAAAAGTATAACTGTGCTTTGAAACGTCTTGAATATCAACAGGAACAGGGGCTTATGAGCAGTTTACCGATCGGCTTGAATCAAATCGAAATACAGCGCGGACTTACAACTTCTTCCGTGGCTATTTTCGTGCCGTTCACAACTTGTGAATTATTCCAACGCGGCGAAGCGTTATATTACGGGCTTAACGCATTATCAAATAATCTCATCATGGCAAGCAGAAAAGAATTAAAGAATCCGAAAGGGTTGTATTATAAAGGAACGGAGATAATCCGTCATAAAAATAATATACAGGCAGTTACGGCGTTTGCGGCACAAACGGACGGACGCACAAAAACGAGTAAAACGAAAGGAGGGCAGATATTATCAACAATAAGAGCATATCAAAAACAAAAAAGGGGGCTAATTCCATGTTGACAGCGAAACCGAGCGCAGCAGAGAAAAGCGGAAATAAGCCGTTGCAGTTGACAAAACGGATTGGCTCAACCACTTACAAAGTGAATGTCCATTTCAGCGAAACGAGCAAGGAAACAATGGGAGATAAAATAGTCCGCCTGATAAAAAGCGAGGCGATAAACGAATGAAAAACGACCAAAACAGCACCTTAACGCCGCCGCAGAAACCGAGTGCCGCAAACGCGCCATACAGCCGGAAAGAGGAAAGCATGAATAAAAAATTAAAAATCCTTTATGAAAGGTTAAGTCACGAGGACGGGCGCGAAAACGAAAGCGTATCAATCGAAAATCAAAAAGCGTATTTAGAGGAATACGCAATCAAAAACGGCTTTACGAACTATATTCACATGGCAGATGACGGATATAGCGGCACACGATGGGACAGACCCGCATTTATGAAAATGATGGACGAGGTAGAGCGCGGGAACGTAGATACGATACTGATAAAAGATATGTCAAGATTGGGGCGCGACCATTTGCGCGTGGGCTTGTTTTTAGAGCAGTTGCGGGAAATGGGCGTTAGATTAATCGCCGTTGCGGAGAACATAGACACAGCGAAAGGCGAGGACGATTTTATGCCGTTCCGAAACATCATAGCGGAATGGCACGCGAGAGATACGAGCCGCAAAATACGGACGATAAATAACGCGCGGACGGCGCAGGGCAAGCACGTTACAGGGGCAGTCCCTTACGGATATTTACACGACCCGCAAGACCGCCAGAAATGGATATTAGACGAAGAAGCCGCGCCGATAGTGGAGAGGATATTCCGAAGTATAATCAACGGCAAGAGCGTTACCCAAATAGCGGAAGAACTGACCGCCGAAAAGATACTGACCCCTAACGCGCATTGGCGAAATATCGGCGCGAAAGTGAGCAGGGGCGCACACAACGCAAACCCTACGAAATGGTCTGTTGCCACCATCATTGTCATTGTAAAAAAAGAGGAATATATGGGCTGGAAAATATTAAACAAAACAGGAACGGACAGCTACAAATCCAAAAAGCGTCAAGCCACCCCCGAAAATAAGCTGATATTCAAAGACAACCACCCCGCCGTCATAGACGAGGAAACATGGAATATCGTACAGCGTTTGCGTAAAACGAAACGCCGGGTATATAAACTTGACGGAGAGCCTAACCCGTTGACGGGCGTTCTGTATTGCGCCGATTGCGGGGCGAAGATGTTCCACAAGCGCGGGAGTACAGGCAGGGATAATCAACCGCACCACGAATATGTGTGTTCAAATTACCGCCACTATACAAATATCTGCACTTGTCACTATATCCGTGTGAGCGTTGTCGAAAATCTGATACTGACCGCCATCAAACGGGTAAGCGGATATGTGAGGGAAAACGAAACGGAATTTATCCAGCGCGTCCGCGAAATGTCCGTTATCCAACAGGAAACGGCGGCGAAAGAGAGCCGCAAAAATTTAACCAAAGCGCAGCACCGCCACGAAGAAATCAACGTCTTAATCAAAAAGCTGTACGAAAGTTACGCCGCCGATAAGATACCCGAAAAACATTTTTCCGAATTGCTGAAAGGCTACGACAGCGAACAGACAGGGCTTGAAAACGAAATCGAAAAAATGCAAACCGAAATTGCCCGTTACAATACCGACAGCGTGAGAACCGACAAGTTTATCGACCTTGTGAAACGGCATACGGAGTTTAACGAATTTTCCCCTACTCTTTTGAATGAATTTATTGAAAAGGTAATCGTCCACGAAGCCGAAAAAAAAGGCGGCAAACGGACAATGAAAGTTGACATCTACTTAAATTTTATCGGCAAATTTGAACTGCCCGAATGGGAAGAAACACAGGATATAACCCCAACGCCCAAAGGCGTAAAAAAATTACGGGGTAATATGACGGAAGAAGAACGCACCCGCGAGCGTGAGCGTGATAAAATCCGTTACGCAAAAAAAGTTGCGGCGAAGAAATCTACCGAGCAGGCGGAGAGGGCGGCAATACTGCAAGGCACAGTTTACGAAAAACAAATCCATGAAAGCGAGGTTGAAAAAAATGCAAGCTGATAAATTAAATCAATACACCGCATAATCATAATGGAAAAATGAAAAGCAGAAAATGGCTTTTTCTCTGAAAAGGGTAAGCCATTTTTTCGTTCAATATTCTTTTCCGCTCCATTCAAAAAACAAAAATAAAATCATAAACAAAAACAAAATTAAAAAACCAAAGGAGATTATTTAATTATGGCATTAACAAAAAAAGAAAAAATCGCAAGTATCGAAGAACAAATCGCGCAGCTTAAAAATCAACAGAAATTGCTTAAACAACAGCACAACGAACAGGAACGCAAGGACAGGACAAAGAGGTTATGTCGGCGCATGGGACTTTTTGAAAGCTTGTTGCCCGACAGCATACCCCTCACAGATGATTCATTCAAAACCTTTCTTGAAAAGACAATCCTTTCCGAATACGCAAAAAAAATCTTACGGGAGTTGACGGCACAGACCGCCGCCCCGCCCATGCCTGCGGGCGTTGGAACGGCGGCGAAACCCGTCACACCTGTTGCGACGAAAACCGCCGCAACGGAACGGGGGAACGACGGGGGCGAGAACGGGGACGGGGGAACGTCGCAAGGGTAAGCGGCTAACGCCTATACCCTTGCGATAGTAAGGGCGCACTTATGTACCACGCTACGCATGGTACGTGCGGTCTTGCAGACGGCGTTTTGTGCCTGTCGGCACAAAAGGAAACGGGGGAATTGCATTCCCCCGCCGCCCCCTTGCATACATGGCGCAAGTGTTTTCCATTCTGACGAATGTAAAACCCATTGCCGCCATGTAAGATACGCCAACCGCAGAGAGGAGTACGACAATGGCGATATACCACATGAGCATAAAAATCGTAAGCAGAGGCAAAGGGAAATCCGCAGTCGCGGCGGCGGCTTACCGTTCGGGAGAAAAAATCACGAACGAGTATGACGGGGAAATCCACGACTACACGAAAAAAGGCGGCGTTATTCATACCGAGATTTTATTGCCAGACAATGCGCCCGCCGAATACAAAGACCGCGCCGTTCTATGGAACGCCGTTGAGAAAATCGAGAAAGCGAAAAACGCCCAGCTTGCGCGTGAGATTGAACTTGCCCTGCCCGTTGAACTGACGAAAGAGCAGAACCTTTTTCTTGTCCGTGAATATGTAAAAAAGCATTTTGTCGCACAGGGTATGTGCGCCGACATAGCAATCCACGACACAAACGGCGGCAACCCACACGCCCACATCATGCTGACAATGCGCCCGTTCAATGAAGATAAAACGTGGGGAGATAAACAGAAAAAAGTTTATCTATACGACAAGGACGGAAATAAAATCTATGACAAAAAAACGAAACAATACAAATGCAACAAGGCGCAGACTACCGACTGGAACGAGCAGACGAAAGCGGAGGAATGGCGCAGGGCATGGGCTGAATATGTAAACGGTATTTTAGAGCATAACAATCACGCCGAGCGAATCGACCATCGGAGTTATGTCCGACAGGGCATAGACCAAATCCCAACCGTGCATTTAGGCGCGGCGGCTTCGCAAATGGAGAAGCGCGGAATACGCACCGAGCGCGGCAACATCAACCGTGAAATCGAAGTTACAAATCAGCGTTTGCGGCAATTAAAGGCGCGGCTTGATAAACTGCAAAATTGGCTGAAAGAGGAAACCGAGAACACCGAACCGCCTACACTTGCCGACATCATCACACACATTCTATCACGGCGGGAACAAACAGGAGAACGGAGTAACTACGGAACTATACACAATCTGAAAGCGGCGTCGAATATTCTCACATTCCTAACCGACAACAAAATCTATGACATGGCGGGACTGGCTGAAAAATTATCGACCATGACAGACAAGCAGTATGCAATCCGCGACGAATTGAAAAAGGTTAATCGGAGAATGGCAACGCTTGACGAGCATATACGGCACAGCGGCAACTTCAAAGGCTATCGAGGGACAAAGGCGCAGTATGATAAGCTGTACTCGCAATATACAACCATCAAAAAAGCGGGCGGGTTCGGGTCGGAACGCAAGGCGCAGAAAGCACTTGCCACCGCCAACGAATATTACGAAAACCACCGCCCGGAAATTGCGATGTACGACAACGCCGAGAAATATTTGCGTGATGTGTTGCAGGGGCATTTTGACCCGAAGAAATTGCCGCCGATAACGAAGTGGCAAGCAGAGCGCGAAAAGCTGACCGTCGAAAAGAAACGGCTTGATGTGGAGTATTCAAAACTACGGACCGAAACCGCCGCAGTAGAAAAAATCAAAAGGAATGTTGACGATATTTTGAACGAGGGAACAGGAACACCACAACGCACAAAAAAGCACGGCATTGATTTATGATATTAATCGAATAATTAAAGCGCGGCGATAAAGTTTTCAATCGCCGCACTTTTACTTATTGTTTTTCACCGAGCCGTGAACGGAGTTCTTCTATAAGAGCCGCTTGTTCTGCAATGGTCGCTTCATTTTCAGCAACAATACCCTGCCATTTTTCGCGTTCCTTACGTTGGGCATTGCCAATCGCGGACGCTTCATTATGTCGGGCGCGTGAGCGCAGACGCTCTATTTCCTTGAACTCGTCGGTAGCGGTAACTTGGCGGTATGCCCCGATTGCTTGTTTCATTTCCGACACCTCCAATGCTTCGATTTGTTTTAATTCTTCTTCCGTTTTTGCATTAAACAGCGTTAGCCATAATTTTAATCCGTCTTCTTTTGATATTGATTTCGGCAACTTCGGCAATTCATAAAAGTGCATACTCATTTTGTCCGTCAGCGGTTCGTGCCTTGTTACTTCGAGGGCTTGAAATTCCGAGTGGAACTCTACGCAATTAAACATTTTGAAAGCCACTATGCTGATAATTATTGTACGCGGCAAGTTGATATATTGTTCGCCGACACCGAGCGCGGTTGAAAATTCACGCGCCCAATAGTACAGGGAGCGTTCAGGGTAGTCACCCTCGTCATCAACTTGTATTTCTAAATCCACCCTTTGACCGTTTACCGTCATGTTTATGTCAAGCCGGCAAAATTTTTCACCCATGACTTCGGGAGGCATTTCGGGATTAGTGATAACAAACTCCTCAATGCTCTCAAAAGGGATTGACAGCAACGCCGCGACAAGTTTTTTCAGCAAATCGGGATATTGCACGAACAGCATTTTAAATAATATATCATTCGTAAATTTGTATTTTAGTTCCGTCATAAGCACAACCCTCCATGTTATTTTAGTATATCACGTTTGGGACGAAATTTCAACAGGGATTTTGTAAATTTATAATAAATATAATCACATAAAATCAAATCATTTCAATTTATATCCCGCTAAACCGTCAACAATTTCATCTTTGAAAAACATATAAAGCAATAACGGCGGTATTAAGAAAATCAAAGAAGCGGCAGCAGCTCCAATGTCGTTTTTAGACAGCATTTCGGGTATGCGAACCGACAACGGAAATTTTGATACGGTTTCCATCAGAACAAGCGGCTCCGCTATCATGTTCCAGTATTCCGTGAAATTTAATACAATCAGGCATATTAATCCCGTTTTTACTTGCGGCATTATGATTCGGGTTATAATTATAAACGTCGATTTTGTTTCTAATCTTGCCGCTTCAATCAAATAATCGGGAATCGTTTTGACAAGCTGTGCAAGTAGAAACACGGCGAACGGCGTGAATATCCCCGGCAGAATCAACGCGGCTGGCGTATCATAAAGAGATAGATTTTTCGACACGATATATTGCGGCAGAAGCGTGACCTGAAACGGCATCATCATCACGATTATATACAAATAAAATAAAATTTCCCTGCCTTTAAATTTTACTTTTGCAAAAACATAAGAAGCAAACAGGGCAATCACAGCAGAACCGAGCGAAGCGACCCCCGCTATCAAAACCGAATTTAAAAACGCTTTTAAATATAACGGTTTCCATAAGAAAAAATCGGAATATCCTGCAAAATTTATATTCGCATTTGGAACAAACGATTTTATGGCGGTAAATATCACAGGAAGTATCACAATTACTGTGGCTGAAAATATAAACAAAATTAATATTATATCAAATATTTTTTTCTTTTTAGTCATATCGTCACCATATCCTTTCGTTGATTCTGCGTTCGAGCATGAACAAAACGGCGACAACAGTATAGACTGCCAAAGCGAAAAAGATAGAAGCTGTTGAAATATTTTGATAATTTAACTTAAAAAAATGATTGTTCAAATAATTCTGCATCATATATACGCTTTCGTCGGGATATGCCCCATAAAGCAAATAAGATTCTTTGAATATTTTCAGAGAATTTACTATTGATAAAATAAACGTAAAAAACAAAGTCGGCGAAATCATCGGCAATAATATACTTCGTATTTTTCTGAACATTCCCGCGCCGTCTATGCTTGCGGATTCGACTACTTCCTGCGGAACTGTGCATAATGCCGTGAGTATCAGCATGACATTCAACCCAGCGTATTTCCAGATATAAAACAGTACAAGCGAATTAAACGGCTGAATGTTATTGAGATATGCCTGCCAGAACATAACAAACGAGGCTGACGGCAGTAAAACAGGCAGGAAAAACGCACTTTGCACAACTGAAAATTTCAGAGCATATTGTGAAATCAATACAGCCGCCGCGATACTGAAAATCATAATCAAAGGCACGGAAATTAACGTAAATTTCAAAGTATTCATCATAGCGAGTTTAAAATATTGATTTGAAAGCAGAGCCTTGAAATTATCGAACCACACGAATTTTTTCGTGAACGCATTTTCTGTAAAAGCATAATAAAACGAATAGAAAAACGGCACGACAAAAAAAGCCATAAATCCCGCGAATGACGGCAATAAAAATAATATGTCCGTTCGTTTTTTCATTTTTCTCTGCTCCCGCTTTTTACCCGTTCATCACCATTTTAAGTTTATTATATATGTCATTCGTCACGGTGTCAATAGATATTTCGCCTTTTAGATATTTAGAAAACATTTCCCATATAAATTCATAAACCTTAACATCTCCAAACCGGGCTTCGAGGATTGCGTTCTCATATAAAGTATTTATATATTTAGCATTATATCTCATTCTGTCCGTAAATTCAAGTTTTTCAGCCGGTTCATCTCCCGGATAAGAATATTCTCTTTCAAGTCCCAGAGCGGAAGCCATATCCGAATATAATTTATAACACTCATATTTATCCAGCGCGTCATATAAAATAGGCGTCATACGGTCATATCTGTGCTTTTCCGAAGTCATATATTCCAAAAACTGCGCGGCTAATTCTTTATTCGGCGAATATTTATTTATACACAGCATCCAGAAACCAACCGGGATTTTCGCGTTTTTATTAAAAACAGGAATAGGAATCAAAGTTTCATCGCAAATCATATTATATGAACGGGGCCAGCCAAGCAGGACATTATCATAATCCCAGCTTCCATTAGTTTCATAAAATAATTCTTCGTCCGCTATTTTTTTGCACCACAAAATAATTTTTTTGAGATTATCGCCGTTATCGGTCAATTCGTTTGTTTGAGGATTACAAAACGCGGTAAGATATGCTTGTAATATCCAGCCCGTCATTAAAGAATCCGCGTCATTACTCGCAAATAAATACGCTTCGCCGCCGCTTTTTTCTTTGATATATTTCGCGTATTCGTAAAATTCGTCTATTGTCCAGATACCGTTTTCGATTTCAGGCTGGATTAAATCATATTTTTCAGCCAGTTTATCATTAAACGCAAACGCAAGCGAAGTCACCTGCTGCGTGGGTATCCCTATTGTTTTACCGTTATAGTTTAATAATTTCTGCATACCCGGATACATTTCGCTTATATTTTTCATAAGCCCCGGATAACTGTCAAGAGGCTCATATGCGCCTTTATTAAAAACATCAATGCCACTGTAAGTATCTATCATAAACAAATCAAAGTCAGTATCGTTCGCGAGAAGTTTTATTTTTATTTTTTCAAAAGTATAATCATCATGCGAACTCACATTTATTTCTACTCCGTAATCTTTTTGAAATCCGCGCACACTGTTTTCAAACCAAGGATGACCCGTGCCGAACTGATATATATTTAAAATTTTATTTTTATCTTCCGTAAATTTTCTGACTGCGATAAAATTATCTTCATAAAATAATATAAATCCGCTGTCGTTTATATAAAATTTACTGACAAGTTCAGGATTAGGGTTAGGGTTATTTATTTTTTTTGAAGATAATATATTTAATTTTCCGTCAATTATTTCGGCTTGCGTGATTTCAATATTTGCGTATGGATTTTCCATACTTGTGCCGGATATACCGAGTAAATATATATGCCCGCTTTTTATATCAAAATAAGCGTTTGACGACCTTGTATCGTCAGTCGTAAATTCTTTCTTATCTTCAGGTATATTATATTTTGTAAGCTGCACCGAACCCACCATGTTAAAATGTATTATCAAAATATTATCTTCGTCCATAAAGAGAATATCGTTTATAAACATTTGACCTTTTATATTAAGATAACCCTGCGTATTATCTTTTAAATTGATTTTATATATTTTATTCCCGTAATTATTGCCTTCTGTTTTAAATAAAATTAAAATCGTATCGCCGAGTTTGATTAATTTTTCCGCGACACCGATTTTTTCGGTTAATATAAACTCGTTCGTTATATTAAATTTATCGTCGTATTCTATAACGTTGTTTTTTTCAGAATCAAATATATAAATCCTGCCTGACATAACATATATACTTTCAGCCGAAGTTAAACCGTCGAATATTACGGTTTCTTCGCTGGACGATAAATTATATTTTAAGAGTTTTTCATTGTTTATGTAAAATAGACTGTCGCCGTTTATATCCAATGGAATTAGTTTGTCTTTTGACTGGCTTAATTTAATATCCCTGTCATCGGATATGATTATATCGTCTTTTTCGGATTTTATTTTATTTTCGTTTTTCTGTTCGCAGGACGCAATATTAATTAACATGAAAAATATAAAACCGCATATCAAAATAGATAATAAAAAATGTTTATTAAACCAGTTTATTTTACATAATAATTTTTTGATTTTTGTAACCATCATAATATTTTTTCTCCTTTTAAAATTTAATATGTTTGTGAGGTTGAATATGATATTTATATCTAAGTCATCAGCTATATTGTATAATAATTGTTCAGTTATAAATTTTTTACCCATAATTTTTATCCTTTCATTTTCGTTTTATATTTATATATACAAATAAAAAAATGAAAAGCGGACATTTATTTTTTATTTTTCAAACTCCCCGATAACCTTTACTTTTGTTTTATCTTGAAGTTCCGAAGTTGATGTAACAATAATTATCGTCCCGTCCGAAAGACCACTAATTCCTGTATAAATATCGTCCTGATATGTTATATTTACGTTTCTTTTATCAGCGTAGTAATATTTTTCGCCTATATCATCGGATTCGGTCAAAAGCCAGATATATGTTTCGCCGTAAATATCAGTATGAATTGCTTCGTTTGGAACGACGCGTTTCATTCCTACCGTTAAATACATCAGTTCTACTTTTGCGGTCGTTACAGGGATATACATACTTTGGCGTATCATGCCCCCAAATACGCTGAAAAATATTATAATTACTGTAAAAACGCAAAAAATGGTTAAAGTTAATTTTTTCATTTTGATTTACCCATATAATAAATTTTTATCTATTGGTCATTTTATATGTGAAAATATAAATTGGTTGCCGCATTTTTGTTATCAAGAAATGGCGCATAAAATATTTATAACATTATATCATATTCAATTCATTCAGACAATAGAAAAAATGTAAATATTTAAACCGCCGTTCCGACTATCCAGACCGTCAAGGGACAGGTAGTATTTTTTCGCTTGTATGCGGCGAAAAAATCTCCACCCTCTACGCCCTTGACCGTTTGGATTTTTGCCGTGCCATTACGCCGCCGAAAACGGGGAACAGGAGAAAAAGCAATCCCGTCCCCCGTTTCCGCCCGCTTCATTATACGGCAAAACCGTCTGCACTACTGCGGCGGTTGTCGTAGGCTTTACGGGGCTACGCGCCCCGCACCCGCGACCTTAAACAAGGAACAGGAAAAAACTAAATCGTGACAGTCCGATGTCGGCATTTGCTATATTTTGCCAGCCAATAATCCCGCATGAAATCAAGGTTTTTGTTACGCTATATTATGCAAAACAGAGGGTAAAGGTATATTAACCCTACCCACTCAAAAAACGGATTTTTGTGTCTGTTGTGTAAATATTTCCCCGTTATAAAAAGTTCCTCTTGACAAAAGTCCGAACGGACTGTTTCTCGGAACGCCCGGAAGCGGTAAATCATTTAGTGCAAAGCGTGAAATAATCAATGTTTATCTCATAACCAACGATGACATAATTATATCCGATCCCGAAGCGGAGTATTTTCCGCTTGTAAACAGACTCGGCGGGCAGGTTATAAAATTGTCGCCAGTATCAAGCCAGTATATAAATCCGATGGACATAAATCCCGACTACGCCGACGACGAGGATCCGCTCACTTTAAAATCGGATTTCATATTATCATTATGCGAATTGATTATAGGCGGCAAAACGGGGCTTGAACCAGTTGAGAAAACTATAATCGACCGTTGTGTCAGATTAGTATACCGCGAATTTCTCGCCAATCCTTCGCCGGAAAAAATGCCGATATTGCAAGACCTTTATGATTTGCTCCGCAGTCAAATAGAACCGGAAGCGCAGAGGATAGCTACCGCGCTCGAAATTTATGTTACGGGAAGTTTGAATGTATTTAATCACAAAACCAATGTGGATATAACGAACAGACTTGTATGCTATGATATAAAAGAACTCGGTAAAGGCTTGAAAAAAATAGCTATGCTCATACTTCAAGACGCCGTTTGGAATCGAGTAACCGTCAACCGCGCTGCAAAAAAAACGACATGGTTCTATATCGACGAAATGCACCTTTTATTAAAGGAAGAACAAACG
>Ga0209629_10002899_pt1 | contig 11951 bp, 2 predicted proteins | sample TergutCu122P5_FD_187286 | JGI IMG/M metagenome (GOLD analysis project Ga0209629, IMG submission 187286) | Cubitermes ugandensis P5 segment gut microbial communities from Kakamega Forest, Kenya - Cu122 P5 (SPAdes) (version 2) | ecosystem: Host-associated > Arthropoda: Insects > Digestive system >...
TAGTCATGCTGTGCTGCCACACAGCTGGTGCTCTCACACTATGCAGTAACACGACACACCAAAATGGCAGGTGAACATGTGCTACTGACTCTACACTAATGTCTGGGGTTGTGTAAGGAATAAATGTGTAGCTTAATATTCATTAGACATACACTACGTTTTGAGCAGGGGCTGCTAGGCCACAACCCCAAATGGAATTTTAAAAGGCAGATATTTTTTGACAATATCATTTGCTTTACTTTTCTAGCAGGAATAGCTTCACAAAAATCAGCTGATTATCAGTATATTGGAATTTTGAAAAATAAATTAAAAATTAAGATTTGTTAAGTGAATGTACAAGGCAAAAGATTAATACTTTGTGATTTAAATTAACTGAATGAGTGGAACTTGTATTTGTATATAAGTGCAGCTGAATACAGTGTTATGTTATATTTACATTTGTAACATGATTTTTGTACCGTTACGCTTAAAACATTAAACGCCTTCAGCATAGCCCCTTGCAAAAATAAAAATTCTTTTGTGCACCTGATTTTCATAATTGCTTTTTGGTCCAGATAAATAAAGTAAGAATAGAACCCACATCACAATAAAGCAATAACTTTCATTCTAACTGAACAGAGGTAAAAATGTAAACCACATTTTGAAAGGAAAGTTACGTTTGTTCCCTTCTGCATATTTCCTAAAATCTTTTACTCATTTTTATGACAATCACACATACATTACATTCCACATTTATATTCAGTCGATGGCTTGTTTTTGTAACAATAACTGCAGACAGTCCACAGTTACAGACATGAAACAGCAGGTTTGTCTGTGTTTGGTAACATTATTGCTCAATTATATGTATTTATTTTGCACATTGGTCGAAAATAAAATTAGATATATCAAATACATCGTCGAAAACCTTTCTTTCAAATATATGTCAGAAAGAGAGCAGTTACATTTTATGCAGATTAGTTAGTGTGCCTTAGCACTATAGGTGCTTCTTAAGCTGCCATATACTGTATTTACACATATGTTATATACTTATATTTATGCATCTCTGAATTAATTCTCAATTTCAGATGAAGAACTCTGCTTAGAATACAGAACAGAACTTTTTTAATTACTGTTATTTCCAAGTAGGCGACATGCCTAAGTCTGCACTTTGCATTTTGTTGTCATAGTTCAACATTCATAAATTGTTAATGAGTTGAATAATGTTATCACCACCTAGAGGTGAGGAATTAGTTAATTTTTTACTTACTTAAGTAGTTATGTACTCCATGAACCACAGTCCTTGAGATGCTAACCTCTCCAGCTAGTCAAGAAATTCCCCACATTTTATGGAACGCGAAGGTTCATTACCGCAGTCACAAGTGCCCGCCACCTGTCCCTATCCTGAGCCAGATCTAATCAGTCTGTCCCCCCTCATGCCAATTCCTGAAGAGCCATCTTAATATTACCCTCCAATCTATGCCTGATTCTTAAAGTGGTCTCTCCCTCAGGGTTTCCCACCAAAACCCTATATACACCTCTCCTCTCACTATACCGGCTACATGCCTCGCCCGACCCATTCTTCACGATTTGATCACCCGAAAAATGTTTGGTGAACAGTACAGATCATAAAGCGCCTCATTATGTAGTCTTATCCACTCTCCAGTTAGCTTGTCCCGCTCAGGCCAAAATATTCTCCTCAACACCCTATTATTCTCGGACACATTCACCCCAAGTCCCTCCCTGAATGTAAGTAACCAAGTTTCACACCCATACAAAACAACAGGTAAAAGTATACTTCTATATATCTTTATCTTTGTATATTTTGATAGCAAAATGGAAGACAAAACATTCTGAATAGAATTTTGATTTGTAAAGGTTGTTCCCAAATATTTGAACTTTCCCACCCTTTCAATGGATGTTTTTTAAATCTTTATATTGTGAATTTCGTTTTGCATTCTGATTTCGAGACATGGCCATGTACTTAGTTTTATCAGCATTTACTTCTAGTCCAGTCTCCTTACTTGCCAATAACAAAGTTTCTGTGTTTTCCACTATAGTACGTACGCTTCCGCCCAATATATAAACATCATCAGCATAAACCAGAAGCTGATATGTACCATTTAATTTCGAACTGTCCTGGTTTACCTGAACATTCCTGGTGGCACACACTAAAGCAATGTTGAAAAAAAATGGCAATAAATTATTTCCTTATTTCAATCCTTTCTCAATATGAAACATGTCAGACAAATTCTTGCCTACCTGAACTCTGCTGTACGTTTCATTCAGACACTTTTGTTAGCCTTACCAGTTCCAAGAAAAACCAAAATCAACTGAATATTATACAAGACCTCCCTCAAACTGAATCATAAGCTTACTTAAAGTCTGTAAGAATATGATGCCCTGCTTTATTGTATGCTATATTTTCTTTCAAGTATTTGATGAATGCAGAAAGTATGATTACTAGGCTTTAAGACCATAAATGTAACGTTGCGTTTTGATATTTGGACACAACAGGCAGGTGTCTGAGCAGGAATTGGACATACAGAATACAACTGTAAATTGTGTTCATGATATTTGTTTATGTTGGCAGACCTGAAGAGACATCAAAGAAGTGTCTACTGTTGCTGTGAACAAAGGCTGCCATGATGTTGGACTGAGGAAGCAGCACCCTGGATATCACAACAGCTGGGATTGTTGGCATATAAAATAGCTTGTATGTGTTCGGGTATTGCACTGTGTTGATGTTGGCAGTGCTTACTGACGGTAGGTGGAAACTGTCTGCCACATACTGTAACACCATTAGATGTCACCACTGTAGCATGATGCTGTAGACAGACCCAGAACATTCTACACCCTGCAGAATGCCAACAGCAGCACTACAAACATCACAGTGACAGTGGACAGCAAGTGTCTTCACTGCCTGACATTGCACAGGAAGTTGTTACAGTCTGTTTACTGCAGATAAGTGCTTTCAACATAATCTAACATTGGTTTGGCTGTTGGACAGGTATAATAGACAAGTGTCTCAGTTGATACTTTCCATTACGTTACTTAAGTTAAAATTCTTGTCAGTCCGTGCTGTATAAGAGTGTGGATTTAGTGAATGTCTTTTCTTTACTTCACTTATTAAATTTTACTTTATTACATAAATTGAAAATGTAGATGCATCTTATACAAACAATCGTGTACAAGTATTTCACACTTCTTAAAATGGCTTTGACACTTGGTGTGAATATTACACTCTATCACAACAAGAAACTGACTGCACAGTGCGCAGAACTGTGACCACACAATGTCTGCTTTAGGGAATGCTGATTTACAGAACAGCGTGGGAGGAAATTTGGTGTCGCAAAACAATCAGCCAGGTGGACGAAGTGTTTTGCGGCCATTCTCTGGAGAATTAAGGGTAGATGAAGAGCTAATATTAAGCTGCGAGAATTTTGTTCAGTCGATCGATGATTTCTTCAAACACAAAAACATAACCCCTCTTAGCCAAATCACAGCAACACCCCCTTTTCCCACACCGCATGTGCTGGCCCAGTTTGCTTCCAAAGCATACAGAGACTACAAAACAGGAGAGACTGACATTCAGTATGAGACGCGCTTAGCTTTACCTGACGGCTGGAAGTTACTGACGACAGCGTCTAATATTAACAAGGCTAACGGCTATTTTGGGGCAGCTTATTGGCACCCTGAGCATCAGCATTTTGTAATTGCTCATCGAGGCACTGACTTTACAAATTTAGGAGCGCTGTGGACAGACTTAAAGGGCGTGGTGCATAATGACTATGTTCGGCAAATGGAATCTGCCAGCACGTTTGCACATAAGATTGTTGAAGTGCTGCGAGAAGTTAGTCAAAAGAAAGGGGTCAGTTTTCAACTATTCTTTACCGGCCACTCTTTAGGGGGTTGGCTAGCACAAGTAACCACCTTCACCGCTGAGTATCTTGAGAGAGAAGGAGAATTTTTCCTTAGAAGTATAGACGACAAAGATTGTTATCATCCCCACACAGTAGTTTTTGACAGCCCAGGTTGCAAAGATATGTTGTTACAAATGACTGACCAACTTGATGTGCGGCTAGATGGGCGTTCCATTGACTTGGAGCACTTAGATGTTACTAGTTATCTGTCTGCTCCAAATCGCATTAATACATGTCACAAACATGTAGGGACCGTCTATCGCATCTTTCCTGATTTGTCTGATATGGGCTGGTGGAAAAAAAGTACACCATTGTATAACCTAGAAACTCACAGTATGAATAAAATTGTGCAAACTTTTGACCCTGAAACAGGGCAAGTATATAGAGATGAGGAAGGGCAGCTGAAAGTACAAGTTGTAATTGATTGGCCCATTAGTGCTGGGATATTAGGTGGCAGAGAATACAGCAGTTTCTTTGAATGGGCAAAGCATTTGGATAATTATCATCCAAATACTAAAGATGTATCTTTCCAACACTTGCATTGCACTCCGATTCGTTACCAAACTAAACTTTATGACGAGCGGGTGAACAATTTGAGCATATTTAGTGAGGAAGAGCAGGAATTTTTGCAGTGTTACCGTTGGTTGCGACAGTGGCCGGAATTCTGTAAGCTTAAAGAACTGTTCTCTGACTTGAAACAAAGTCAGGCCCAAGAATATGCTGAAAAAATATTACAATGCTTTGAGATAGAAAATGGCACAATACGTTGCACGGAAGCCAGTGCATTACAGGCACTGATTCCCTATGTGAAACTGTTGCTTCACCTGTTCCCTAAGATAAAAGAGAACACGAAACAAGCTTTTTCACTTGATGAGGTTAGAAACATGGTTTATCAGTTAGAAACAAGATGTTGTGTTAAACACATTAGCCAAAGCCCACTGGAATTTACCTCTCAATTTTCGAGTTTTAGAGAATTTGTAGAAAATGAGGAACAAAAAGTTTTGAATCTACAGATGGTTAGAGGGGATGAATGGACAGGGTTAATCAAGGTATATCAGGTTCTTCAAAAGACCGGCCGTGTGATAGAAGGTCAGTATTTCGTACTGAATTTAGAGCGCTTGTTAACATTGAGTCAGTTGATGGACTTAAGTAAATTGATGCAGTCAACTGTAACACCACATCTGCTACTGATGGCATGCGAGGAAAATCAGCAGTTGGATGAAGAAACAAAAGACTTAATCAGAAAACTCTTTGACACAATAAAACAGAAATCGAATATCAAAATCATATTTGTCACTCAATCAGGAGGTAGCACTGTTGATTTCCTGCACCACATGGGCAGGAGAATGTCTGGGAAAGGGTTTGTAAGTAGAGTTGAACAGGTAACTTGGTCTGATTTAACCGCCAGTTCACAGGAGAAACTGCTAGAGAAATCAGTCAAATTTCAAGGCACCAGAATTTCCCTAAATGAACTCATGTCTCATGAATCACCTGTAGCAAAATTTCTTCCTCTTTGTGCTTTACTGGAAGAAAATGAACTGAAGATTGCTGATCCAGTGCCGATTTCAAATGACTACAATGAAGGTTACTATATAGGGAGAACACTTAGTCATCAGATAGCTATTAAACAGGACATTTTTAATGATAAAAATGTAAGAGAAAAGCATGTTTATCTGGCTAGAACTGAACAAGAATTCAAACAACTCTGTCAACTGAAACCAGAAAGCAATGTGCATTGGCTACAGTCAGACAAGTCAGGGAAACTCCTTTGGCAGCAGTCACAAGGAAGCTTAGAAACACTGCAGAGTTATATTGATACCGACAGTTCACACACATATACAGCTGATGATTTAGACAAGCTGTTGGAGCAAGCACAGCACCAGAGGGTGATGGTGATTTCTGACACAGCAGGGATGGGTAAATCCACCGTACTGACACATCTGTCTAAGCAGATCAAACAGAAGTTCCCAGCCAAGTGGGTGGCAAGAATTGACTTAAATGACCATACAGATGCATTGAGGGCACTGAAGGAAGAACAAATTGATAAGGAGAAAGTGACTGAATTTGTATCGGAAAAACTGCTCAAGATTAAACCTGGCCTAGAGATGGATTTATTTAAACAATGTTGTGAACAAAAGCAGAAAGTAAGAACAGTAATAATGTTGGACGGTTTTGATGAAATCAGTCCGTTCTACAAAGAGACTGTCATTGATTTACTTCAAGCTCTAAGGCAGACGACGGTAGAACAGCTGTGGGTCACCACCAGACCACATCTGAGAAAGGAATTGGAATATAAGCTGCAACAGCTGTCCTGCACACTAGAACCTTTTTCTGAAGAAAATCAAGTTCAGTTCTTAACTAAATTTTGGAGTCTAAAAGACTGGTTTACCGGGCCAAATGATAAAGGGGAAGAAAAAGAAAAAAACAAGCTGGAAATTTATGCTGAAAAATTAATTAAGAAATTGTCCAAATCAATTAGTGACAAAGACAGACAGTTTACCGGCATTCCATTGCAGACCCGCATGTTGGCGGAGGCATTTGATGAAGAAGTTAAAATATTTTATTGGTCAACCAAATCCAAGCCCGAGATATCGTACAAGCTAGATTTGCTTGGGTTATACGAAAGATTTATTGAAAGAAAATATGACATTTTTCAGGAGGAGAAGCTTCATGTCTCCCTGAATAACGTGGCTGCAAAAGAGCAAAGGAAACATCAATTAAAAAGCATGAGAGAAGACCATCAGCTGCTGGCCTTGAAGTTGCTGTTCACCGAGCAACAAGTGGCATTGTTTCAAAACAAGGAATGTTCATTTTCAGCAGAAGAGTTAACAAGGATCGGGATAGTGCAAGTAAGTTATGACGGTAAACCGCACTTTATCCACCGCACTTTTGCCGAGTATTATGTTGCGGATTGTTTGGTGAACCGCTTGACCGAGGGGAACAACATTTCCGAGCAAGCACTGTCTTTCATACTGCAAGATATACTTCTGAAAGACGATTTCCAGGTGATAAGAGTTTTTGTAGATGGCTTATTGTCAAGATCTAAGATATCAAAAGAGGTGTTAAAACAGTATGGAAATAAAATACATGACTTGAGAAAATATGATGATCTAATATTACACAATGCAGCGTTCGAAGACAATGCTAATATTATTCAGTTTTTGTTGGATAGTGTGCAAGCAGGAGATCACACAGACACAGTAAATAAACTGCTGCTAGCAAAAGATGAAGAGGGATTCACAGCCTGGGACATTCCAGTAATTGTTAACAATACACGGATATTAGAGATGTTATGGGAGTGTGCTGGAAAGAGGCTAACGGCAGAGGAATTCAAAAATAAATTTTTATTAGCAGGAGTAAGGGTGAAATATAACCACTGGGGGAGAGAAACACGGTGGGATAGACAAGATACTCTTCAGTCATGGAAGAAGAAGAATCTATTTCTACCACTAATAAAGCCATATGAAGGTTTGCAGTATGGAGTAGAGACCGTCTGGCATGTGACAGCACAGCGGGGCAATGTAGAGGTATTAAAGAAATTATGGGAGTGGGCTAAAGAGAAGCTAACCACAGAGGAGGTAAAGAACAAATTGTTATTAGGCACAAACAATGAGGGAAAGACTGCCTGGCACTTAGCAGCACAGTGGGGAAATTTAGAGACGTTACAAGAAATATGGGAGTGGGCTAAAGAGAAACTAACAACAGAGGAGATAAATAATAAATTGTTATTGGGCGCAGATAATTCAGGAATGACCGCTTGGCATTGGGCAGCATGTAATGGGAAATTAGATGTTTCACAGAAAGTATGGGAGTGGGCTGAAGAGAAACTAACAACAGAAGAGATAACTAATAAATTGTTATTAGGCACAGATAATAACTTAAATACCGCCTGGCATTCGATAGCAAGATGGGGCAATTTAGAGATGTTACAAAAAGTATTGGAGTGGGGTAAAGAGAAACTAACAATAGAGAACTTAAATAGTAAAATATTATTAAGCACAGACAATTCAGGGAAGACTGCTTGGCACTGGGGAGCCTGTAACGGGAAATTAGATTTTTTACTGAAAGTATGGGAGTGGGCTGAAGAGAATCTAACAAGAGAGGAGATGAATAATAAATTCTTATTAGGCACAGACAATTCAGGAAAGACCGCCTGGCACTTGGCAGCAGAGAGCGGCAATTTAGAGACATTACAAAATGTATGGGAGTGGGCTAAAGAGAATCTAACAACAGAGGAGATAAATAATAAATTGTTAATAGGCACAGACAATGAAGGAAAGACTGCCTGGTACAGCGCGGCAACGTGCGGCCATTCAGGGACGTTTCAGAAAGTATGGGAGTGGGCTAAAGAGAAACTAACAACAGAAGAGATAAATAATAAATTGTTATTTTACACTGACGATTCAGGAATGACTGCATGGCACTTTGCAGCATGGATGGGGGATTTACACCTTTTATTGAAGGTATGGGAGTGCGCTGAAGAGAAGCTAACAACAGAGGAGATAAATAATAAATTGTTATTAAGCACTAACAATTCAGGAATGACTGCTTGGCACTGTGCAGCATGGTATGGGAAATTACGTGTTTTAGAGAAAGTGTGGAATTGGGCTGAAAAGAGACTAACAAAAGAGGAGATAAATAATAAATTGTTATTAGCCACTAACAATTCAGGAATGACTGCTTGGCATTGGGCAGCCTGGAATGGGAAATTAGATGTTTTACTGAAAGTGTGGGATTGGGCTGGAGAGAAACTGACAAAAGAGGAAATAAATAATAATTTGTTATTACGCACAGACAATTCAGGAAAGACCGCTTGGCATTGGGCAGCATATAAAGGGCAATTAGATGTTTTACTGAAAGTGTGGGATTGGGCTGAAGAGAAACTGACAAGAGAGGAGATAAATAATAATTTGTTATTAGCTACAGACAATTCAGGAATGACCGCTTGGCATTGGGCAGCATGTAATGGGAAATTAGATGTTTTACTGAAAATATGGGAATGGTCTAAAGAGAAACTAACAAGAGAGGATACAAATTATAAATTGTTATTAGGAACAGTCCATTCAGGTATGACGGCTTGGCACTGGGCAGCACGTAATGGTATATTAGATGTTTTCCAAAAAATATGGGAGTGGGCTGAAGAGAAACTAACAAGAGAGGAGATAAAAAATAAATTGTTATTAGCTACAGACAATTCAGGAAAGACCACTTGGGACTGGGCAGCACATATGGGGAAATTAGATGTTTTACTGAAAGTATGGGAGTGGGCTGAGGAGAAACTAACAAGAGAGGAGATAAATAATACATTGTTTTTAGGCACTGACAGTTCAGTAATTACCACTTGGCACTGTGCAGCATTTGTGGGAAAATTAGATGTTTTACTGAAAGCATGGGAGTGGGCTGAACAGGAACTAACAAAAGAAGAGATAAATATTAAATTGTTATTAGCCACTGACAATTCAGGGATGACCGCTTGGCACTGTGCAGCCTGGAATGGGAAATTAGATGTTTTACTGAAAGTATGGGATTGGGCTGAAGAGAAACTGACAACAGAGGAGTTGAATAATAAATTGTTGTTAGCCACAGACAATTCAGGAATGACCGCTTGGCACTGTGCAGCCTGGCATGGGAAATTAGATGTTTTACTGAAAGTATGGGATTGGGCTGAAGAGAAACTGACAACAGAGGAGATAAATAATAAATTGCTGTTAGGCACAAACAACGAGGGAATGACTGCCTGGCATTTGGCAGCAATGTATGGCCCTTTAGAGACGTTACAAAAGGTGTGGGAGTGGGCAAAAGAGAAACTAAGAAGAGAGGAGATAAATTATAAATTGTTATTAGGCACAGACTATGAAGGAAAGACCGCCTGGCATTGGGCAGCAAAATGGGGCAATTTAGAGATGTTACATAAAATATGGGATTGGGCTGATAAGAATTTAACAACAGAGGAGATAAATAATAAATTGTTATTAGGCACAGACAATGAAGGAAAGACCGCCTGGCACTTGGCAGCAAAACGGGGCAATTTAGAGACGTTACAAAAAGTATGGGAGTGGGCTAAAGGAAAACTAACAACAGAGGAGATAAATAAATTGTTATTAGGTACAGAGGGTTCAGGAAAAACCGCTTGGCACTGGGCAGTATGTAATGGGAAAGTAAAAGTTTTACTGAAATTATGGGAGTGGGCTGAAGAGGAACTAACAACAGAGGAGATAAATAATAAATTGTTATTAGGCACAGACAATTCAGGAATGACAGCTTGGCACTGGGCAGCATGTAATGGGAAATTAGATGTTTTATCAAAAGTGTGGAAGTGGGCTGAAGAGAAACTGACAACAAAGGAGATAAATAATAAATTGTTATTAGGCACAGACAATGAGGGAAAGACCGCCTGGCACTGGGCAGCAACGTATGGCCATTTAGAGATGTTACAAAAAGTGTGGGATTTGGCTAAAGGAAAACTAACAACAGAGGAGATGAATACTAAATTGTTATTAGGGACAGACAATGAAGGAAAGACCGCCTGGCACTGGGCAGCAACTTACGGCAATTTAGAGACTTTACAAAAAGTATGGGAATGGGCTAAAAAGCTAATAACAACGGAAGAGATAAATAATAATTTGTTATTAGGGACAGATAGTTCAGTAATTATCGCTTGGCACTGGGTAGCATTTGTGGGGAAATTAGATGTTTTGCTGAAAGTATGGGAGTGGGCTGTAGAGAAACTATCAACAGAGGAGCTAAATAATTTGCTATTAGCCACTAACAATTCAGGTATGACTGCTTGGCACTGGGCAGCATGGAATGGGAAATTAGGTGTTTTAATGAAAGTATGGGATTTGGCTGAAGAGAAATTAACAAAAGAGGAGATAAATAATAAATTGTTATTAGCTACAGACCATTCAGGAATGACCGCTTGGCACTGGGCAGCATGTAATGGGAAATTAGATGTTTTGCTGAAAGTATGGGAGTGGGCTGAAGAGAAATTAACAAAAGAGGAGATAAATAATAAATTGTTATTAGGCACAGACAATTCAGGAATGACCGCTTGGCACTGGGCAGCATGTAATCGGAAATTAGATATTTTACTGAAAGTATGGGAGTGGGCTGAAGAGAAACTAACAAGGGAGGATATAAATAATAAATTGTTATTGGGCACAGACAAAGAGGGAAAGACCGCCTGGCACTTGGCAGCAACATATGGCCATTTAGAGGCTTTACAAAAAATATTGGAGTGGGCTGAAAAGAAACTAACAATAGAGGAGATAAATAATAAATTGTTATTAGCCAGAGACAATTCAGGAATGACTGCTTGGCTTTGGGCAGGCCATAATGGCAAATTAGATATTGTACTGAAATTATCGGATTGGGCTAAAGAGAATCTACCAACAGTGGAAATAAATAATAAATTTTTATTAGGCACGGACAATCCAGGAATGACCGCTTAACAGTGGGTAGCATGTATGTAGAAATTAAATTTTTTACTGAAAATATGGCAGGGGACTGAAGAGAATCTAGGAAAAGAAGAGATAAATAATTTGTTGTTATTAAGCACAGACAATGAAGGAAAGACAGCCTGGTATTTGGCAGCAAAATGGGGCAATTTAATGACGTTACATGAAGTATGGGAGTGGGCTAAAGAGAAACTAACAACAGAGGAGCTAAATCGTAAATTGTTACTAGCCACTAACAATTAAGGAATGAACGCTTGGCACTGGGCAGAATAGAATGGGAAATTAGATGTTTTAATGAAATTATGGGATTTGGCTGAAGAGAAACTAACAACAGAGGAGATAAATAATAATTTGTTATTAGCTACAGACAATTCAGGATTGACGGCTTGGCACTGGGCAGCATGTAATGTGAAATTAGATATTTTACTGAAAATATGGGAGTGGGCTGAAGAGAAACTAAAACAGAGGAGGTAAGTAATAAATTTTTATTAGCCACAGACCATGGGTTGGTCCGTGTGGCACTATGCAGCACATGATGTTTACCTAGATGTACTGCTGAAATAGTGGGAGTGGGCTGAAGAGAACCTAACAACAG
>Ga0209629_10002902_pt1 | contig 11948 bp, 13 predicted proteins | sample TergutCu122P5_FD_187286 | JGI IMG/M metagenome (GOLD analysis project Ga0209629, IMG submission 187286) | Cubitermes ugandensis P5 segment gut microbial communities from Kakamega Forest, Kenya - Cu122 P5 (SPAdes) (version 2) | ecosystem: Host-associated > Arthropoda: Insects > Digestive system...
AACGCAAATCTTTCGTATTCGGCAAGCTGGTTCAAATCGTATTTTTTTTCGACGCCGTTCTCAAAGAGAATCGTCAATTGCATTGGTTCTGAAACCGTTACTGTTTGAACGCGGGGGACGGTTGACGGTTGCATTGACATGTTTCACTCCAAACCCGGAAGGACAATAAACTCTTGAGTATCCCAAATTCGTTGCAATTCCGCCCGATATTTCTCCGCCCATTCCCTGACCAGACGTTCTGCTCGTCGCGGCAGGTCGCCTTCCAACATTCCCAATGAAGCGATTTCAAAAACACCATTGAACTCACCATAAATCGCATGAAAATGGGGAGGTTGATGTTCACGTTGGGAAAAATACATCTTGATGACGATTCCGTAAAATTTTGAAACAACGGGCATCTGTTCCTCAATACAATAATACAATTAATTTCTCATTCCGGATTGTTTTTCAGCACGTCGCACAGGATGTCGATCCCTTCGTTGGCTTCGTCGTCCGACATGGTCATCGCCGGCAACAGGCGGATGACGTGCCCGTGCGTGCAGTTGATCAACAGGCCGCGTTCCATACATGCTTTCACAAACGGAGCTCCGTCGATGCTCAGGTCGATGCCGATCATCATCCCCAAAACGCGAACATCCTGGATGATTTCGAGTTCTTCGGCAAGTTTGTTGAAACGTGTCCGGAACAACACGGCGAGTTGCTTGGCGCGATCAAGCAGTTTTTCCTGTTCGATCATTTTGATCGTTGCAATTCCGGCCGCTGCGGCGATCGGGTTGCCGCCGAATGTCGCCGCATGCATCCCGGCACGCAAACTGGGGGCGATTTCCCGTTTGGCGAGCATCGCCGCACCGGCAATGCCCCCGCAAATACACTTCGAAAGCGTCATGATGTCCGGTGTGACGCCGAAGTGCTGGTACGCGAACCAGTTCCCGGTTCGACCACAACCCGATTGGACTTCGTCAAACACGAGCAAAAGGTTGTTTTCATCGCATACTTTTCGAACACCTTGCAGGAACTCGACCGATGGAATGCGAATCCCTCCTTCGCCTTGTACCGGCTCAAGCATGATCCCCGCCGTTTCGTTGTCAATCGCCGTTTTGACCGCTTGCAAATCATTATAGGGAACGTAAGTAAAGCCGGGGAGAAGCGGCTGGATGCCGTCATGATATTTCGGCTGGGCGGTTGCCGTCACGGAACCCATCGTGCGACCATGAAACCCCGACTGAAACGTGATGATTTTGTACCGTTCCGGCGGCGTGTGCATCCGGACTAATTTGATCGCCGCTTCGTTCGCTTCGGTGCCTGAGTTGCAGAAAAACGCCATGCCGCCGAAACTCCGCTCCGAAAGCATTTTAGCCCATTGCCCTTGTTGCTCCGTGTACCAGGTGTTCGGGACATGAATCAGCTCGACAACCTGTTTTTGCACCGCCTCGACGACCGGTTTCGGACAGTGTCCCAGAAGATTGCACCCCCAGCCGGGAAAAAAGTCGAGATAACGGCGACCGTCCGCGTCCCAAACGGAACTCCCTTCTCCACGGGTCAACACGATCGGATATCGAGTGTAATTCTGGATGACATATTTTTGAAACGTGTTCAAAACTTCTTGTGTGGTCATGATTCAACCGGTTTTCGGAAAAAGGCAAGGAATGTCAAGTTTAAAAATAAAACAAACGGCAAGTTTCAACCGCCGTTTCGCGACAAACAATGTATTTTGATACCAACTCTTCAATTGACACCAACTTTCAAGTATAATCCAATTTGCTGTTTTTTACAATTCATCATTTCCCTGATTAACGAAACAAAGGAGCAAAAATGTCTTTGAATCGACGTACATTTATGAAAACTGGGGCGTTGACGTTACTGCCGATATTTGGACCTTGGACGGGTTTGTTGGCCGACGAGCCAAAACGTCAATACAAAGTGGGAATTTGCGACTGGAATCTTGGCAGTGCCATGGCAAATCCGAAGCAATTTGAAATTGCCAAACGACTTGGGTTCCAGGGAGTGCAGCTTTCCTACACGCTCGACGGCGAATTTTCGTTGCGCAACAAAGAAAACCGTCCGCTTTTTTCTGAGGCGGCAAAAAAACAAGACATGGAAATCGCTTCGCTGGCGGCAGGCTTTCTCAATGATCGGCCGTTTGCAAGGGAAGCGGATGCCGAATCGTGGGTCTCCGATTGTCTCGACGTGATGCAAACCCTTGAGGTCAAACAGGTTTTGCTTGCGTTTTTCTCGAACGGCGAATTGAAAAACAAGCCGGACGATCAAAAAATAACGATTGAAAAGCTCAAAAGACTTGCCCCAAAAGCGGAAAAACTCGGCAAAATTCTCGCCGTCGAGAGCTATCTGAATGCCGAAGAGCATTTGCGGATCATTGACGCCGTCGGAAGCGATGCCGTCAGAATTTACTATGACATGCAAAACATGCTCAATCAAGGTTACGATATTTATGAGGATATGTTGCAGCTCGGAAAGCGAAAGCTGATTTCACAAGTCCACCTGAAAGATGACAAAGGTCGTCTTGAAACAAATCGTATTGACTGGCCGAAAGTGAAAAAAACGCTCGAAAAAATCGATTACGTCGATTGGCTGGTCGTCGAAGGGGCGGTATCCGGCAGTTGGGAAGAATCCCAAGCAGCAAATGCGGCATACGTTAGAAAATTGTTTCAGATAGAATAGCCCCACATGTTGTTTTGCTTTTGCTCCCTGTTGAGAAACAAGAGATTTTTGTTAGAATAACTGCAATATATTTTTCGCTTGTTTGATTGATTTTGCTTCAACGGAATATTTTGTCATGAATGAGCTTATGATTTTTACCGGACGTTCCAATCCGGAGTTGGCAGGTAAAATTTGCGATTATCTTCAGGTTGAAATCGGGAAGATGACGGTTGATCATTTTCCGGACGGAGAAACAAGGATCAAAATTGACCAGGATGTTCGCGGAAAAGATGTGTTCCTTATTCAGCCGACTTGTGGAAACGTGAATGATTCCCTGATGGAACTGTTGATTATGATTGACAGTTTCAAACGCGCCAGCGCGTCCCGGATAACGGCATGTATTCCTTATTTTGGGTATGCCAGGCAAGACAGAAAAGATGAAGGGCGAGTCCCGATTACCGCCAAGCTAGTGGCCAACCTGATCACCCGTGCCGGAACGGACCGCGTGCTTGCGATGGATTTACATGCGGCGCAAATTCAAGGTTTTTTTGATATTCCGGTCGATCATCTGACAGCGGCCCCTGTTTTGGATGCATTTTTTCGGGATATGGAACATCCCATCCATGAAGTCGTCGTCGTAAGTCCCGATGAAGGAAGTATTAAACGTGCCGCTTCTCACGTAAAAACCATTGGTGGCAATCTGGCGATTATAGATAAAAGGCGTAATGGAAATCAAGTGGAGCAGGCAAACCTGATCGGTGGACCGATCGAAGGAAAAATTTGTTACATTTTTGATGATCTGATCAGTACGGCAGGTTCCATTTGTGGTGCCGCCCGTCTGGTGCATCGGCTTGGAGCAAAAAAAATATACCTCGGTGCCACGCATGGCATTTTTTGCGGGGATGCCCTTTGCAATATTGCAAAATCCCCTATTGAACAGATTGTTGTTACAGATACAATTCCTCTTCCTAAAACTTGTAATTTGCCCAACATTACTGTTTTAAGTGTTGCCCCACTGATTGGCGAGGCGATTCGCAGAATCCATCTGAATGAGTCGCTCAGCCGACTTTTCAAGGAAATGGCGATTTGGTCGTCTCATTGACGCTCATTGATGCCTCATTGAGATGCCGCGGAATGTTTTTGAGGAGTTTTTTGTTGTATGTCCGCCGGGGGGCTTGCCTTTTTCGAAAAAAGTGGCAAAATGCGCCCTTTCTCCAATGAGTGAATCATGTATACGGCAGGTTTTGGCTGACGAGTTTCCGCGCCGACGGGTTTTCGCTGTGATGAACGGTGCGGAAAAACGGCGAGAACCGGTTGCAACCTGGTGCGTATAAAATATAATAAGTCGTTAGTGAACAGACAGTTGGGCTGATTTTGGTCCGAGAGGATACCATGGTTGAAGTGGCAACATTGAATGTCGAGCTTCGTGAAGCTCATGGCAAACGAGTGAATCGCCGATTGCGTGCGGCGGGGAAAGTCCCTGCCGTTTTGTACGGACACAAGGAAAAGAATCTCTCTTTGGCAATTCCTGCGGAGAATCTTGCGACCGCCATTCGACACGGGAGCCGGTTTGTGCAGCTTTCCGGTGCTCTCCGTGAAAAAGCGTTAATTAAAGAGTGTCAATGGGATACGTGGGGTGTTGAGCTGTTGCATGTCGATTTGACACGAGTGAGCGAACATGAGAAAATCAAGGTGACGGTTGCCCTTGAACTTCGCGGTGAGTCCCCCGGTACAAAACAGGGGGGAGTCGTCAAACACCAATTGCATGAACTCGAATTGGAGTGCGAAGCGGCTTCCGTTCCGGAAAAAATTGAAGTGAATATCAATCACCTTGAGTTGAATCAATTGGTCCATGTCCGCGACCTTGTGCTTCCTCCAGGCGTGGTTGTGCTGACGGATGAATCGTTGCTTGTCGTCGGTTGCGTCGAAGCGGTTGAAGTTTCGGAAGAAGAAACGCCGGTCGATGGCGCGGAACCCGAAGTGATCGGACGCAAAAAGGAAGAGGAAGAAGAGGCGTAGAAGAGAGGCATTGTTAAAGAGGCATCGTTGTTGTCATGAAACTCATCGTTGGGCTTGGCAATCCCGGTCGGCAGTATCAGGGTACAAGACACAACATCGGTGCCATGATACTTGCCGAATTGGCTTCGCGAGTCAAATGCGGCATCAAAAACGATGAACTCAAGCCCAAGAGTCGTTTCCAGGGGGAGACGATTGAAATGAAAATCGGTGACGAACAAGTCCTGCTTTTGTCGCCGGCAACATATATGAATCGAAGCGGTTTTTCCGTTTCGGAAGCCATTCGATTTTACAAGCTGCCACTTGAAAACCTGCTCGTTCTTTGTGACGACATGAATTTGCCTTTTGGAAAAATTCGCCTGAGAATATCGGGAAGCAGCGGCGGCCAAAAAGGGTTGCAGGATATTATTGAGAAACTTGCAACGGATCAATTTTGCCGGTTGCGTTTTGGAATTGACCGCCCGTTTGGACCGATGAGTTCCTCCGATTATGTTCTGTCGAAGTTTTTCCCCGACGAACAAAAGAAATTACCCGATTTGAGAATTGAAACGGCAAATGCGGTCGAATGTTGGGTCAGGTTCGGCCCGCAGGAAACAATGAACCGATATAATAACGCCTGATTTCAAGCCCTTTCATGGCCCGCTGGATACCGTTGATCTACTGTTGAGTGATTAGGAGTACCGAACTTTGACTGAAAACGTTTACGAAGGACTTTTTATTCTTAACTCCGAGCTTTACGCTCGCAATCCGGAAGAGATTTCCGGCCAAATCGCCAAGTATGTCTCGGACGTGGGGGGCGAAGTGTTGTTGAGCCGTCTTTGGGACGAACGTCGCCTTGCGTACCCGATCAAAGGTCACAGACGCGGTACTTATTGGCTGAGTTATTTCAAACTCGACGCTGCAAAGGTCAAGGAATTGAATCGGCAATGTCAAATTACGGAGAGTTTTCTCCGCTTCCTTTTTTTGAAACTTGACCCCAAATTGGTCGACACGATTGTCGAACATGCGAAGGAAGGTCCTGCGCGTCCCCAAGTCGTGGAAAACGTGGAAACTGTTGTTGATATGGTCGATGACATTGATGAAAATGACGAATGATTGTCGTCGCAATTTTCTTTTTGTTGTTTTTATGTCACGATTGTACGGGATGTTCCGCCCAGCCCCCTTTTGAGAAGTGCGTCATTCATCCGTTACTGCGTTGGAAATAAAAAATGCGTCAGGGGTGACCGTGCGCAGCTAAGGAGGCTCCGGTCAAATTTTTAAAACGTTTTTGCGCACGATGTAAATTTTATGACCATACCAATAAACGAGGTGTTGTATGGCAAGTTTTAACAGAGTGATTTTGGTCGGAAATTTGACCCGTGATCCTGAATTGCGATATATTCCGAGCGGCATGGCGGTGACCGACATCGGGCTTGCCGTCAACGATCGGCGGAAAGGACAAAACGGAGAGTGGGTCGAAGAAGTGACGTTTGTTGATGTCACCCTTTGGGGGAGAACCGCAGAAGTCGTTGCCGAGTATTGTGCCAAAGGCAAACCGCTCCTTGTCGAAGGTCGTTTGAAACTCGACATGTGGGAAACGGAAGGTCAGAAGAAAAGCAAGTTGAAAGTGATCGGCGAAAAAGTTCAATTGTTGGGGACGAAAGATGGTGCCGGAAATGCCGGCGGCGAGGGGTATTCAAAACCCTCCGCAGGGGTAAAATCACAGCAGAATTATCGTAATGACGACGCTTATGATCAGTCGCCTCCCATTGACGATGTCCCGTTTTAAAGATTTTTTACATATTTTGATTTGATACGAGCCGTGTCATCCCGTTTTTACCGGGGAATAACAGGTGGACAAGATGGTTGCAATTAAAAACAAGCGAAAAAGAAACGTTGCCGGTATTTCAAAGCGTCTCCCCAAGGGAAAAAGCGGCGGTGTGCAGTTGTTGTTGATCCAAACCGTCGACCCGCTCGGCAAGCAGGGGGATGTTGTCGAGGTCAAAAAAGGATACGCGGTCAATTATCTCATTCCGCAGGGATTGGCAACCATCGCGACGGAACATCATCGACGCATGGTCGAGAAACACAAGGCGAAACTTGCGGAAATTCGCAAGCAGCGACTTGTCGGTTTGCAGACATTGGCCGAAGAAATTCGTAAAAAGAGCATTTCAATCGAAGCGAAAGCCAACGATGAAGGGCATTTGTACGGTTCGGTCGGTCCCGAGGAAATTGTCAGGGCGTTGCGTGTCGACCAGCTTGTGTTGACGCCGGATCAAATCAAGCTGACCGGTCCGCTCAAGGAACTTGGTTTGTATACCGTTCGGGTTTATCTCGGACATGACATCGAAAGCGAGATCAAAGTTTGGGTCGTTCCGGTGGTTTCCGGAGAGAAAAAATAAGAAAATTTGCTGTTTCCATAACAAAAAAGAGGCGAAATGCCTCTTTTTTGTTTCTTGAAGGGAAATGTGTGTCAACAGATCACCCGCAAAAGCCTAAAGGACAAAATTTGAAATCATCACCGGTTCCCATAAACATGTTTTCGCAATGGCTGGCGGATGTCGCGCAACTCAAGGGGGATGTCGTCGTCACGATGATTGAACGGATTCTCGCCGAAGCGGCGCGAATCGGGAGCAGCGACGTTCATTTTCAGCCGGGAAAAGACGGGGTTGAAATACGATTCCGGGTGGACGGAGTCTTGCATCTCATCGGGGTTTTGCCGATGGAACACGCCGCACAAATCGCTGCACGACTCAAAGTGCTGTCCAACCTGTTGACGTACAAAATTGACATCCCGCAAGAAGGCCGTGTGCGTTTCGGAATGATTCCCGGCGTCAACAAGGAAATGCGGATCAGTACCGTTTCAACTTTGTACGGCGAACGCGTCGTCGTCCGTTTTTTCCCGGAAGAAACACGGTATCATTACCCGGACGAACTCGGATTGCCGACGGACATTCAGGAAGGGCTTTTGCGGGCGATTCAAAAAAACAGCGGCGCGATTCTTCTGTGCGGTTCTGCGGGAAGCGGAAAAACGACGACGGCTTACGCCCTTTTACGGGAACTGGCCGACCGAAGCGAAACCATGCGAAGCATTGTGACGCTCGAAGACCCGATTGAACATGCGCTGGAACGGATCGCACAAATCGAGGTTTCCCACAAAAATCAACTCACGCTCAACGAGATGATCAAATATATGATGCGTCAAGACCCCGAAGTGCTGCTGGTCGGGGAAATCCGCGACCTTGCGACGGCGGAAGCCGCGTTCCAGGCGGCACTCACCGGGCATCTGCTCATGACGACGTTTCATGCAGGCAGTGCCGCCGATGCGGTGGGACGTCTTTGTGAAATCGGGATTGAACCGTTCGTGCTTCGCAGCGGAATTTCTTACGTTCTTTGCCAGCGACTGGTGCGGCGATTGTGTTCCGAATGCGCCGATATTCGGACGGAATCGCTTTCATTGACGATCGCCCGAACGTCGTGCGATTTGTCGCATTACGCCTCGCCGAAAGGTTGCGACAAATGCAGCGGCACCGGTTATTACGGACGAATACTGCTCGCAGAAGCGTTGCCGCTTGAAAACGATGAAGTGATGCGCACCCTGCTTGATCGTCGTGAAACGCAAACCATTGAACAGATCGCCGTCGAACACGGCATGATTTCCATGAGTGCCCGTGCGATGTCGCTTGTCGAGGCTCACGTCACCTCGCCACACGAAATCCGCCGCGTGTTCGGATGAGTTGTTTATCACGGCATGGACGCAAAAGTTGAACAGCCGCCCGATTTTTGTGTCCATGCCAATATTGACCTGGACTTAAGAGTTGGACAGCAGCGACCAACGGAAGCTGCGGTCTTCGTGGCCAAAAAATCAGGTGGCGGTTCAACTTTTGTGTCCATGCCAATATATTGGTTTTGAAAACAACTTGCCGGAAACTTTGATTCCATATATAATGGAAAACGTGGTCAACAGATACCGTAGCCGGTAGGGGCGGCAACCTTCGGCCTGCATTGCAAGGCTTGTCTCATCCAGTTCCTGAAATTTTAAAGTGGCTTCAGTATCATGTTGTATTTTTCTTTTCAAAAGTGACCGGTCAATCGGAGTCGACATGATGGCATCTTCAAACAGTTCCCAAAAACGCATTTCACTTGCAGTTTTGATTTCCGGCACAGGAAGAACGTTAAAAAACCTGTTGGAACGAATTGAGACGGGAACATTGGCGGCCGACGTGCGGCTTGTGATCGCAAGCACTCCGCAGGCAAGAGGTTTGCAGTATGCGGAACAAGCGTCAATCCCGATCCGCATTGTCGAACGGAAGGATCACGAAACCCGCGACAGTTTCAGTCAGGCGATTTTCAACCTCTGTGATGAGGCGGATATCGATTACGTTGTTTTGGCCGGTTATATTAAATTACTCGAAATTCCTGAATCTTACAAAAACCGGGTTTTGAATATCCATCCGTCCCTGGTCCCGGCGTTTGCAGGAAAAGGGTATTACGGCGATTATGTGCATGAAGCCGTTTTGCGTTACGGTGCAAAAATCACCGGTTGCACCGTCCATTTTGTCGACAATGAATACGATCATGGTCCCGTCGTTCTTCAAAAATCAATTGACGTACTCGAATCAGATGATGTGAATTCTCTGAACAATCGTGTTTTTGAATTGGAACGTGCCGCTTACCCCGAAGCGATTCAACTTCTCGCCGAAGGAAAAATCCGGGTCGAAGGGCGAATCGTTCATGTTGCTCGATAGATATGCCGTAGTCGGTATGGACGGTAGCCTTCGGTCTCAATGGAAGTGAAAAGTGAACAACTAAAAGTGAAAACTTGAAGTACGAATCCAATTTTTAGTTTTTAATTTATGTACTCCAGCTTCAGGAATTTCTCTCCGTTTTGAGTCTATTTGTTTAGAAATAACAGTTGCGTGCGATTGGCTGGCAGAAAAATTTTCATTCCCGATGAGAAAAATTCAAGAAAACTTGATATTTTTTGTGAAATTTCGGATATTTCTTGAGTTTCTTCACATGTCGATGTTAAAGTTTGACGATAATATCTTTTATAGTGGCAATGCTATAAAAAACTGTACTTAAAGATAAAACGGCTCAAGAGTCGAGACAATCCTCCCCGGGAATGACGGTTCGACAGCCATGTTTCCCCTGACATTGGTTTGTTTCAAGGAAGAACACAATGCGAAAAAATCTCCCGCTTTTTTTGCCCCTCATGATATGTTTGGGTGTCATTTTCATATCGCAGACGGGCTGTCGTTTTACCGGTCCCCCTTATAAAACATCGTCGTGGCATTTTTACAATCCTTTTTCGGACAAGTCGAAATCAAACGACGAAGACGAATTGGCGAAAAAAATCGACGATATGCCAAGCTACGCAAGTACGCTTCCGAAAGCGGAAGTATCAACGCCGCGTGACGGATATTCCTCCAGCGACAGGAGTTCAGTCGCCGGCAGCCAGAAATCGTCGAGTGCAAAAATCGCCAAATCAGACATCAAATATGATTCGAAAATCAATTCTGATCCGCTGGCGAATCTGCCTCAAACGTCAAAAACCGCGAATCTGACTTATGGCACGACATCTCCGGTCAACGGGACCACGCCCGTGACATCAACAGGAGCGAGTTATGTGGCTTCCAATACAACCAACACCGTCGCACCGACAGCGGCTCCTGCGACGGCATTCCCGACTGCCCAATACGGTTATTCGCCGAACGGCTATTCCCCGGCGGGAGCGGATCAGAATCAGTTTGCGCAAAATCAATTCCAACCGACCGTTCCTCAAAGTCCGGGAATGGGACAAACCTCTGGAATGGGAATGCAGACGGGGGATTCCATCGGTTCGACGAATGGAGCCATGCCTGATCCGAACATGATGATGGCGGGTATTCCAGCGACTCCTCAGAACAACGGCGTTTTTTCGACACAAAACGGAGGGACGCCCAATAATGGACTGCCACAGCAAGCTGTGAATAACATTGCGAATAACACGATGCCGCAAACGGTTGCCCAACAAACCAGTGTGCCGGGGAACTATCCGGCGGCAGGAAATTATCCGGCGGGAATGCAACCGACAGACGTGATGAATGCCGGAAACATGGGAACCGGAACCCCCGTCAATGCCAATTCCAGCGTCAATTCCGGCATGACATCGGTACCGACCATCGCGATGGGAAATCCATATCATGCGCCGGCGACAGACGTTCCGATCAGCACTCCCGGCGTTACGGTTGGTTCTGCGGCTGGTGTTGTGACATCGCAGACGCAAACACAAGGTTTGTCCCCCAATATGACTCCTTATAATAACACTTATGGCGGCAATACCGTGACACCGCCGAATCCGAGTGCATATATTCAGCAACCCGCTTCCACTTACAACGGCGGCTTCAGCAGTTTTGCACCGGCCGCCAATGACGGTTATCGCCCCGGCGGGTATTGATTCAACAACACCAGGAAACCAGAGCACGCCGCGTAAGCAAGTGCCCCGGAATGTGTTTGCGAGTTGGTTTTTGGCACTCGCTGACGCTTTGTGCTCTGATTAATGTCGCTATTTCTGGGACGACGGACAATAGACTTAAACCGGTTAGAAATTCCTGAAGCTGGAGTACATAAATTAAAAACTAAAAATTGGATTCGTACTTCAAGTTTTCACTTTTAGTTGTTCACTTTTCACTTCCATTGAGACCGAAGGCCACCGTCCATACCGACTGCGGTATATCACCGATGATTCCGATGCAAGCCGTCGAAAACGGTGTTCTCATCCAGGTACGGGTCATTCCCGGTGCGAAAAAAAACGAAATTCGCGGCGAACAAAACGGCTCGCTCAAAATTTCGGTCACGCAGCCCCCGGAAAAAGGGAAAGCCAACAAGTCCGTGCAGGATCAACTGGCAAAAAAACTCGGACTTCGCAAATCGCAGATTCAAATCGTTTCCGGTGAGACGAATCCGCAAAAAAAATTTCTCATCACCGGAGTGAACGTCGGGGAATTATCGAAACTCATTGCGCCGTTTCTTTGTTGACCAGAAATATTGGTATGGACACAAAAGTTGAATCGCCACCTGAATTTTTGGCCACGAAGACAGCAGTTTCCTTACCTTCGTGTCCAACTCTTATGTCCTGGGCAATACTTGGACACCGCCGCCTTGCTCTCAGAATTTGAAGACGGCGTTGAGTGTTGCTTGTTGGCTGGTGGTGTTTTTGGCGACGAGGGCGGTGTAGCCGGCACCGAGTTCCCAGCGGTCGAAGGGGAGGTGCAGTTGCAGGCTTAATCCGAGATTGTCTTGTTCGATCGGAT
>Ga0209629_10002904_pt1 | contig 11946 bp, 12 predicted proteins | sample TergutCu122P5_FD_187286 | JGI IMG/M metagenome (GOLD analysis project Ga0209629, IMG submission 187286) | Cubitermes ugandensis P5 segment gut microbial communities from Kakamega Forest, Kenya - Cu122 P5 (SPAdes) (version 2) | ecosystem: Host-associated > Arthropoda: Insects > Digestive system...
ACTGCAGTGAAACATTTTCACACAGTCGGGAGCGGTGCGAAGTGTTGGCTGGATATTTATCGTTGGGGCGCTGGACTGGCGGTGCCTGGGCAAATACGTGACATTGGACAGAACGTTTTACAGTCTTCTTTTGAAACAGGAAGCAGTAGCGACCCAGTTACTGCCACAGTTTGTTCTTATCGCATTCCTAGAGGTGGCCTTTTTTAGAAATATAATAATTATACTGTGCATTAATTAATAGTATGCATTAATAATAATATTAATGCAGTAATTAATAATAATTATGGAAGGCTCCAAGACTTTATTTCGCTCTTCAAAATTCCCAAAAGCACGCGAAAGACATTCTTCGAAATGTACAGAACATTTGGGCACTCGCCCTCCAAAAGGTTCGCCAGCCCATAACTAGCGTTTGTGTATATCTTGAGTAATCCAACAAAGACCGCGTAATTGTAAATGACAGCCTTCAGTGCGAGTCTCACACAACGGGCGGTCCTCTACCTCAGTAACCTGATAGCAGTGGCCAAGTGTCCACCTTGACCCACCACCTGCCGCTGCTACATCGGGCAGACAGCACAGATCGTCTAGTACCCCGGGAGTGACCTGATGGCATCGCACTCATATGCTGGCTACCGATGTGTCATTCGAGTACGAACGAGCCCGCAAGAACACTGGCACCTCCACCGCTCTGACTGCAGGAACACACTGATCTACCGCGCACACGACTTGGCGCACTCTCCCCTCTTGTGACAGGCTAACTGTAGCCATGCCTCAAGCCAGAGACTTCGTGGAATCACTCGAACCATACGCATGTAGGGCAGACGTGTGTTTACCTGCCAACAGGCGCTGCTGACGGTAGGTTTTGATCCCCTCCAGTCCTGTTTTCGAATCTCGGTGGTGGCAAAATTTTCCGCACCAGTCCAGACCGGCCCTGGGGCCCATCCAGCCTCCTATACAGTGGGAACCGGTTCTTTTCCGGAGGGGGGGGGGTAAAAGCAGACGGGGCCTGGCCTTGACCCCCCATCCCCATCTAGCGCCGAAGTCAAAGAAAGAGTAGAGCTATACATCTACTCCCCCTCTGGGCTTTAGTGGCCTCTTCTGTGGCACACTTTACCGGTCCTCGTTATCTTACAGGCCTTTCTTTACAGACCGCTCGTTAATAAAAACGACACTAAACCAACTGACCACACTGGCGCACGTCTGTCGTCTGCGCTGCATAAACTTTTGAGTTACCTGGAACAGATTATCTGTGCCTGGAACTTGAGCTTTTACCCTCTAAAGCCTAGGGGTGCTTATTCATACCAACTGCCTAACGTTAAAAACTCCGCATTTTGCCCACACAGTGCATTTATGTGTTTCATAGGTTTGACACAGTCAACAGCCATTGTTCCATGAACAACATTACCTGATTGCGGTGTGTTGTCTGTTAGGTAGGAGTTAAGTTTTATACAGCGTATTGTTTAGAGGGGAAGCCAAGAAGGCGCAGTCGTCGTAGTGACTAGCCTACTTGCTGGACGAGCTGGAATTCGATCCCCGGCAGGTGCAAGAAATTTTTTCGCTTCCCAGAACGTCCATATCGACTTTGGAGCTCATTCAGCCGTCTCTTCAACGGGCACAGCTTGTTCTTTGTCTGGGATAAGGCGGCCGGGGTGTGAATTTGACGCCTCAGCTCCATCTGGTTACGAGTTTAAGAATGAGCGGATTATACCTCGTCTCCCCTTGTACATTTTCATGGTGAGGACAGGGACAGCTGTACCTGTACGTTGTTTGTAGGCCGTAGAGGGATAGGCCTGCTCTGTTTATTGACTCTCACCTGTAAAGCCCAATGGTTACTTTATATACCTCCAGGTTTAATATTCAGCAATTCTGCGTTCTGTCCATTCCGTGGAGCAGAGTCCTTCTTTAGAGTCGAATTTGTTCTTAGCTATTCTAGAAATTCCCCGCATTTTATGGAACCCGAAGGTTCATTACCGCATTTGCCAGTGCCTGCCACCTGTCCCTATCCTGAGCCAAATCGATCCAGTCAATGTCCCCACATCCCACTTCCTGAAGATCCATCTTAATATTGTCCTCCCATCTACGCCTGAGTCTTCCAAGTGGCCTCTTTCCCTTAGGTTTCGCCACCAAAATCCTGTATACACCTCTCCTCTCCCCCCCACCGCGCCCCTCATCAATTTTCTCGATTCGGTCACCCGAACAATATTTGATGAGGACTACAGATCATTAAGCTCCTCATTATGTAGTTTTCTCTAATCCACTGTTACCTCATCCCTCTTAGGTCCAAATGCTTTCTGCCCACACAGTATATGTATGTGTTTTGTGTGGATCTCAGAACAAACAGCGATTATTTCCCTATACAACATTAACTGACTGATTTTTATAACAGAGACGGAGTGTGTTTATTGCGCGGTACGGACTGGATATGTATAATTCAGGTTAACTTTCGTGTTTATGGCGGTGCCATGGCTCAGCGGTCAGTCGCCAGCCTCTCACCACGGAGACTCGTGTTCGATCACAGGTCAGTCCATGTGGAGTTTGTGATGGACAAGTGGCACCGGCACAGCGTTTTCTGACAGTACTTCTGTTCCTCCCTGTGAATATCATTCCGCCAATGGTCAATACTCATCTTCAACTTAATACCACTGCGAAGCCTGGGGACCTTCCGAAAAGCAGTGCTCTTTCGGAAGTCCGGGAGAATTGGATCTAAAAGCACTTTCACATTTTGTTTTTGTCTGTAAAAGGTTACCTGCTAGGCCGTGCATTCTACAGTGTATGTGAAGAGGGACTGACAGAAGGCAGCAGTTTTCAAAACTGTGTTGACTCTACAGCAATGTTTCTGCAGACGGCTGGCGCAACGTGCAGTTCTGAGGCGCGCCTTAGGCTATCGCCATTGCAGTTTGTCATAACGAGGTGTGTGCAGGTTTGTTCGGGGTGTCTGGACCGGGCTGTCAAAGTTAAGTGGGACGTGGGCCAAACGGAGGGCCGCACTAAGCAATAAACAGGTTGACAGTGTTGTTTAAAATGAAATACACAATTGCGAATACTCCGTACTATACATACCGCAGTAGTTCACTGATACTGTGCTCCATTGTTATCGCTTTGCTGACGTAATATGTTTCTTATCATCCAGCGATAACAGGCCTTTTCTTAGCCTCTGTGGCCCTTGAAGATTTTTTAAAAATTCTTCGCGGTGCTGCTGCACATTCAGCAACTGGAAGAATATCGGCTTGACGGCCACACGTGGACTGGCGGTGGCCACGTGGTGTGATGTCGCTGTTCTTGACAGAAGGCCTGAGAGTTATGTGGGAGTATAATATCAAAATGTAGGACTGGGAGTGTGGACTGTTGTGTACACGGTAGTAAATAGTCAGGTTATATAACTTGCTGGAAAATTCTGGAGTAGCTGAACTACTGTTGTCCTGGAGCTAGCTGATTGCACTCTGATGGCATGGTCTATGGTCGATATTTGTGCAAGAGGTGATAGTGTGACTGGGGTGTAATATTGACGACACCACGCCCATACCATGCTGTATTATAATGTGGTACTTGAGTCGGTCCGTAAAATGTAATTATCGGGGTTGGTGTGGGGTTATGTTGATAAAACTGGGGTTGGGAGGGAAATTTATAGGGGATGAATGTGAAAGCGAAATGTTGCTCTCGGTTGTGTGCATGGCGCCGACAGCCATTAGCATTGGAGATACCGCGTGGGTGTAATTGGGAGCGACATAGCGGTGTGTGCCTTTGTACTGGCATGCATATATAGTGCTGGTCGAAAATACGGACAGAATGACGTTACCGCTGTAAGGAAGAAGACAGAACGTAGACAGGCTGGTAGAACAAAGAAGAGAAGGGCTGGCTTAACAAATGGCGTCACGATAGGCTGAGTTAAGGCCAGTATTATTGATCTGAGGCGCCAGTTCAATTCTATGTACCCTGGCAATATGGTGCGTCCTGCACGCTGGGTTTTGTTGAGTAAACTACTGTTTGTTGTGACAGTCTTCTACATGCCGGCTGTCCTAAGAGGCGCTTTAGGGAGGCAGTGAGTTACGGAACTGTTATTATTACGCTTGCATTCCGATAGTATAATTTTGAGCAGCTGGCGACTCTGGTTGCACAAGCTTTGGTGTCAGCGAGCTGTTGTATCGTTGGTCTGTGTGCGCAGTTTGCGTCTAGTTGCACAGTACATGCAGCAGTGCATATGATCATTGCAGTTTACAGCCGTCGCGCCCTGCGGTGATCATTTTATGCACTAAACGGTACAGCACATAGATCACTTTTGTACGCTCGCAGGCCGCGTAGCAACGCGACAGAAACTACGGAATTAAAGCCAGGTTTACGGCTGGATGCATACTTAAACTGTAAGCAAGCGGTGTCGTCTGCACCTGTGCAGTTCGAACAGACATTTTTGTGACTTCAGTCGCAGAATGTCACCTGACGAGCCAAGTTCCATGTTAATTTCTGGGTAAATGGTGGGAAATAAAGTGTGGTGGCGCTACTAAGAAGTGGTGACAGGCTCACTCACAACCAGACCCAACTGCTGACACCCTCGGCCCTGGGGGTGGGGGGCGGGGTTCACAAACCGTTTCCTGGGCATTGCCACAAGCACCACTGAATATTCGAGCGTCACACCGTACCGGAAGTAGTTTTGGAGTAGTAGGTGCTGTTTTTCCGAGTCCTCAGAACGAGGACGCAGTTGAGCCCTCATGAAATACCGATGTGAGCTGCACTGTGATGGATTTCGGAGCTGAAATGCCACTGAGAGAGGAAGTCTGGTCACTGTGCAGCTCCTTGCACAGCCTGAGTGAGGGACAGGAGCATGGGCGACGCCGGACAGAATTTCAGAAACATGTTTGTGAAAATGTTATGAATTGTTGTAAAATGCATTGTTGCATTATGCGCTGCCAACATTGTCTTGTCTATCTTCTCCTGTGTTTTGCAACTGAACGAACTGTCGCTGGGCGGATGGCCGCTTATTCTGTACTTTTATTATCCCAAACATTACTTTTGTTGTTGGCTCGATTACCAACAACGCGTTCGTTGTAGGGCACACGTGGTTACCTGTGTCGTTGCAACATTCAGGAGCGTCACTGCACACAGCCATTATTTCCATATGCAGCACCAACTGGTTGGTTTTTAGGCGCGTTTGTAAAATTGGCCAGAGCGACTGTTAGCTGTGTCCAGTCAATCTTTCCGCGTAGAACATCTCGGCTCCCACCAGGTGGATTTTCATGGAATTTGGTACTTGATGATTTTTCGAACTAATTAATTAATTAGCTCCACGCAGCGGTGTCGTTCTTGAAAAGCTCACAGTTCCTCAGCTAGTCAGATTCGTCGCATTTTATGGAACCCGAAGGTTCATCACCGTGTTCATAACAGCCCGCCACTTGGCCGTATTCTGAGGGAGACGAATCCATTCCACACCCTCCCCTCCTGTTTCTTGAGTATCCATTTTCATTGTATTCCACCATCTACGCCTAGGTCCTCCAAGTGATCTCCTTCTGCCAGTTTTCCCCACCAAAGCCCTTTATGCTCCTCTCCTCGCCCACATGCGTGCCACATGCCCCGCCCTTCAGATTCTTGATTTAATGAACCTAACAATATTTGGCAGGGAGTACCAGTCATGAAGCTGCGTTCCCTGCACCCTTCTCAAATCTCCCGTCCCTCTTGCCCACTTAGGCCCACGGTCTTCCTCAGCACCCCATTCTCATACATCCTCAGCCTGGGTTTCTGCATTGTGGGAGACCAAGTTTCACGCCCATACAAAACAACATACGCGGTTATGTTTGTCAATTTTAATATTTGTATTTTGGCAGCAGGTTGGAAGACAAAAGGTTCTGCCCCGAATGAATTGAATCCACTCTAATGTCTTTTCGAACGCGAGTTGGATTTGTTAAGGCTGTTTGTTCCTAAATATTTGAACATCCTGCTTATTGCAAGGATTTATTACCGACCTTTATGTTGTAATTTTGTCCAGCGTTCTGTTCGTGAGAGATCACCGTGTACTGTACGTAGTTTTATCAGCATTTACTTCTTGCCCATTGTCTTTAGTAACTACTGTTTTGCTTGACAGTGTGTTCCTTTTCCCCGATATTCTATATTAACATCGTCAGCGCACTTCCGTGACCTGGCCCTTTGTATGACTCCTCACATTCCAAGTGTCCTGTCCAGTTTATGTTGCTGACGTCGCTCCGAGGGACCCACGTCAGACAGAGACTTGTGCGCCATGTCACAGAGTAAAGCTTTTTACTGTGAAAGGTTTCTAGCTCGTCGCCTGATCCCTAGGCTGGAGTATGCCCCTTCTCGGCTGTCCCCAACTGCTTGTTCAATATATTCGCAGCCACCGTCCATACCTGTAGGCCGTCTGTTCCGTCCACAGCCTGAGGAAGCGTCATGCCGTGGAGACAGGCACAGGCACAGGTACAGGGACCAAGTTGGTACGTTCCGGCTTTCTGTGTGACAGCGAAAGTAATGTTGTTTTGTGTTGATGGAAGTGGTCTTTACTTTAATGAAAGAACAGAAGCTGAGGGTGTCAAGGGTAGGGTGCTGAGGAGGGTGTTTGGCCTCAGAGGGTTGGAGGTAACAGCGACAGGAGAACATTGCATAAGGAGTTTGAGTCCATAATTTGTACCCCTCACCAGTATTATTCGGGTGACCATATGAAGAAGGGTGAGGTGGGCGGGGCGTGTGGCAGAATAGAAGTGCACACAGGATCTTGGTTTTGACACCTGATAGAAAAAGACCCCCTTGGAAGATTTAGGCGTAGATGGTAGCATATATTGAACTATATATTAAGAAAATTGATTAGGAGGACGTAGACTGGATTCGTCTGCTTCAGGATAGGAACAACTGGTGGGCTTTTGTGAACACGGTTATGAACTTTAGGGTTCCATAAAATACTTTTTTTTTTGACTAGCTGAGAAAGTATTAACTTCTGAAGGACTCCGATCCGTGGAGTTACTGTAGAGTACTTTCATATGTAGTGTGATGGGCATTTGTCACGTTTTACTGTAGCTATTGTCTGCCGTCATAGACCGTTAATGGGCCACGTTATACGTGTCAGTAAGAATCCGTGTTATGCAGGCACCAGGGTCGCAGTTGTGGTGTTGGTGGAATCTGTTTTCCTTATGTTGGTGGCCCTGTGCACCCACCCGTAGAAAAGCAAATGACGCGGAGCAGCAGCAGTCAGTTGTTTGGGGCTGGGAGATTGTGCGATATGTTGTGATATGGTTCGACGTTGTTCGATTGTGCGGTGGTGTAGAAGGAACTGTTATGTGCTGTGTGCGTGTGTGATAGTGTTAATAAGAAGACTGATATTTGTCAGTGATAAGTTTGCTCATAAATCTGCGACCTGCTCTTTGGTATGAACTGGTACTCGAAACGAAATTGTAAGTCGTTTTGCTTTGTGTGTGGCCTGTGTTGTAATGCGATACGTCATGTAATCGTAACAGCCTTTGTCACGTGTGGCTGTTTGTGTTGTAGGGAGACTAACGACGTACGGAACGTTATGTGGCCCGGATATAGCTCGTCTGGGCACTAGAAACGCTATGTGTGTGTGGTTAGGTTAGGTGTGTTACATTTGGTTCCATTTCGATTTACCTATGGTGGCGCCCTGTGATCATTGGCAGTGCGGCTTCATTCACCTGGTTACCTGTCGGATAATTTTGTAATCAAAGCAGTGAGTGCGTTTCGATAGCATTATGTGTAATATTAATTTGTGCTGGAAGAATGTAGAGGCCTGTAGTCTTGTCACAGTGAAGTGTAGGCAATAGACTGCGTTAGATTTGAAATTCAGCGGCAGTGAATATTAGCGTTTTTGTCGAATGAGGTGTGACGCATGTTGTTAGGTGTTAGGCTTCACCGAAGTGCGCTTCATCCTTCAAGGCGAAGTGGTTACTGTATGTGCTGTACCATGAGGTTTAAGATCCAACAGTTTTACGTTCTGCCCACACAGTGTATGCATGTGTTTTGTGTGGATCTGAGAACAAACAGCGATTATTTCCCTATACAGCATTAACTGGCTGGTTTTTATAACAGAGACGCAATGTGTTTACTGCGCGGTACGGACCGGATATTTATAAACAATTCAGGTTAATTTGCTTTCAGCCTACCCTTTTCAGAAGGAAAAGCGGGCACAACCTGGGAACTGTGAAAGTAATAATTTTTTGGCCCCTACCATTAATAAATGTAGCGCCCCTCACCACACACCACAGCTGCTTATATAATTATTCCTCATTCGTCTTTTTCGTATATTTAGTTAGTCTTTAAAGGGTTAACTATATGCCCTCTGATCCCAAAAGACTGTGCCCGTAAGTTTAATGTTTATGCATGCATGCATGCATGCATGCATACATACGTACATATTTAAATTGAACACTGAACCCAGACCTACAGCAAGTTTAGAGACTTAAATTTTCTCTTTTATAAAATATATACCTGACTGCATGTGACATTTGGTGTTTGAATTGAACTGTCTGGCGTGCTTGACACGTGGTGAACAAATTATTAAGTACGCGCTGAAAGAAAGAACTTGTGTAGAAATTGGCGATACTGCACTGCATGACACGCATACCGCCAGTTGTGTCGCCGCGAGTACAGTACATTGCGTCACGTAGTCACACAGTCCAGTTTGATATGTCCTGCACAGTGCAACGTAGGTTTCATTTGTTCGTAAGAATGTGGGGGACTTTGTACAAAGGTTGTTCATTGTGGAAATTATATAAGGAAGAAATCGTATGAAAAGTGTTGTATAAATTTCGAATACGGTTTCTTGGTATTCCAGTTCTGTCGGAATCAAATATGTCTGATGAAGACGGTCATTTCCAGCACATACCGTAACATGCGGTAAGTTATGTATGAGGAAATGCCAGGCCGTTAAACTTGCCGTGTGTCCGGGTTCGATGGAAGTTGAGCTACTGTGTACGTCTTGTTATGCATTGTTTATGTCAGTGTTGCACATCGTGGGGTGAGGGTCATGCTCATTGTTTCGGGTTCGAAGTATTTAAATATCCACGTATTGTGTACGCGTTTATGCTGTCGTTTGACACGAAAGACGGGGGCGTTTTGTATAGTGTAATGTTTTGTGCGAAGTTAATTGTTTCGTTGGGGTCAACAAAGGTGGTTATTTAGTAGCAGCGTAAACATGCTGAAGTTTGTACTCGAGACGCGTTGTGTTTTCTGTAGCAGGAACTCTCGTTCAATCCCGCTGTTGTATAGAATAGGCAGTTACATAAATAACACTGCGCATTTCGTTTGCAGAACATTAAATTGTTGTTATTTTCTCAATCACTACACCTTCTTTCAAGCCCATCCAGGTAAACGTGCATGTTTACACTTTTCCTTGATTTTTAAGTTTTGGTATACAGTAAACACTTGCTGTGATCGGTTGATCGAAATATGCAGTGTTTGAGCACAGTATGACCAATTGGAGTTATGTCAGACGGAATGTGTTGTGTTATTTGTGTAGTTCTGTATACACAATGGGGTGGATGGCGTCATACTGAGGACTGGCAAGCCACTTCGTAGCGTTAAGTTCCAGCACTCTTTACACCGTAACGTACGAGGCGTGTCCGGAAAGTAAAGATACATCACGCATAGGCCGATAGGGAATTTTTAAATGCTTATTATGGCAACACTGCCGTCGACCTTGATCCTTTACCTGTGAGCCGTGGTCGTTTGACATTGGTAGAACCGGCTTTGTTTGAGTGAGACGTGTTTGAAATGGCAGTGCCTATCTGAAGGCCCGCCAAATGTGAGGTGCTTTCCGTCGTACGATTTCTCAACGCAAAAGGTGAACGCAGAGGGAGATGAGTTTCTGGACGCCATTGTGACTGGAGATGAAACATGGAGTTTTCACCACTCCTGAATCCAAGCAAGCTGGGAAAAAGTTTGACGACGATGATGAGGTGCAAGAAGAAGTCATGACGTGATTCAAAGGGCTGGCTGCAGACTTCTATGACTCGGGGATACAGAAGCTGGTTCCAAGACTTAATAAATGTTTGGACAATGCTGGCGAATGTGTTGAAAAATAAAGTTATGTACAGCCAATTCATTCACAGTGTCGCTTTTATAAATTAAAAATGTTATACATGTTTAAGACCTTTGTATCTTTACTTCCCGGACATGCCTCGTATATCGCTAGTAGCAAACTGTGTGCCTTGACTAGAGACCAGCAGGGCGCAAAGTTTTGTGTCCGCGACACCACTGTCGAACTTTTCTCAGGCGACCCTAACGCATTGTGCTGATTACTGTTATTGTTGCATTTTTATGTGCGTAAATTAACCCTCTGAAGCCCAGTGGTTACTATATGTACCGCCAGCTTGAACGTCCATAAGTTCTATGTTTTGCCCACACAGTGTATGTATGTGTTGTGTGTGGATCTCAGAAGAACAGCGATTATTTCCCTATACAACATTAACTGACTGGTTTTTATAACCGAGACGGAATGTGTTTACTGCGTGGTACGGACTGGGTCTTTATATATAATTCAGGACAGTGTGTTTTTTTTTTACGTTGCCCGGCATGCTCTTCACGCAGGCCACCCCAGAGTTAACTTCAAAGTTTTCGCCAAAACGTAGTCCAACGCGATCAAATTTTCGTTGTAATATTGCTCTCAAACACAAAGTCGTTCCAAAAGCTCATCTTCTAACCTCTGCCGCCCACTCCCAACAGTCCACTTCCCTTCACCTTACATTCTCGACTTCCCAGGGTTTTATCATGCCGCCAGCCCACCTTTAATAGAACGACGATCGGACACTGCATGGAAACTTTTCCGACTTCCCGCTCCCGCTTCTTAACAACAACAATAATAATAATAATAATAATAATAATAATAATAATAATAATGAAGAAATAGTGCGTGTGGAATGTAAAAACAAGAGTGATACCAGTAATAATTGGAGCGACTGGGACCATTTCCAAATCATTTAGAAAATACATGAGCGACATGCCAGGAAACTATGATGTTAAGGAACTACAGAAAACAGCCATATTGGGCACTTCATACACACTTCGGAAAGTGCTATCATAAAAGAACAAAAGAGCCAAAGCAGGAACTAGAGATAGAGGCCCCACAAACAACAAAGGCAGAATAGCTGCAACAATGTATCCCCTAGGGACATGGTTTGCCTCGGGAATATGTGTATGGGTACCCTGTATAAAGGAGGCGACGACGACGACGATGATGATGATAATAATAATAATAATAATGATGATGATAATAATAATAATAATAATAATGGGTGCAGTGCTTCTCATGCTCCCCCCGTATTTTGTGGCAGAGGCTGTTAGAGGCCTGGTTTCGATCCCAGGCCAGTTCTTGTGAGATTTGTGACACCGGGACAGGTTTCTTGTCGGTTACTTCAGTTTACCCCTGTCAGTATCATTCCATGCTCACCATATTCTACAGCAGGTCTGATCAACTCTGTGTGGTGCGGGCAGCTTCGGCAGATTTTGGTGTGCATGAAAGTAAATACACAGAATGAAGAATAAGTATACGTGCAGTTATATGTATAATTGTATCTGTATACTGTTCCATACATCATTTGGAATAAAAATGTACTACTGATAATAGAAAAATGCATACAAATGCAATTCACAGCCTAGGCTAGTGTGTCTTTATTCTTAGTCCAGTTTTACAAAATGCACCAGCTGTGTAATGACTGTCGCCGTTTCTTCACAGTTTTCACTGTTCGTATTTGCTCTTTAGGAAATCGGGGAACGTTGGGTACAAAAGTCTTCTTCGTCGTAATGCAGTGTTCCAAGCACAGAATTCGGCCCATACTCCCAACATTCCCCTCCCGTAACGTTATTTCCTTTGCTTGCCAACACTTCACCTTGCCTCCTGCCTACCATCAGAAGAACGAGAACGAGAAGACATAAGCTGCGAACCTTCAGCAGAGCAGTAAATTTTTTGTTTTCTCCCTGCTACCCCCCCCCCCCCCCCCCCCCCCC
>Ga0209629_10002905_pt1 | contig 11944 bp, 5 predicted proteins | sample TergutCu122P5_FD_187286 | JGI IMG/M metagenome (GOLD analysis project Ga0209629, IMG submission 187286) | Cubitermes ugandensis P5 segment gut microbial communities from Kakamega Forest, Kenya - Cu122 P5 (SPAdes) (version 2) | ecosystem: Host-associated > Arthropoda: Insects > Digestive system >...
TTTTTTTTGCCATCGTCCAGCAGCAGGCACTCTTCGGCTTTGAAGCCCGAATCGTTCAACACATAGTCAAACATGGCGCGGTCGGGCTTGGCAAGATGAATTTCATTGGAGAGATAGCATTTGTTGAAATAATGGTCGCGCGTGTATCCGTTTATCCCGAAATTGACGTCCATGCTCCGTGCTATATGGATGCTGTTAGTATTACTCAACATAAAGACACTGAATCGTTTACGCAAATCTAATAAAAGCTGTTTCTTCTCCTCCGGCACCTCCAGCAAAAACGAGCACCACGCATCAATAATTTGCTGATTTGTAACCGGACAATTGGAATATTTCCTTATTTCATCGCAAAAATCATCAGTAGAGATCAAGCCCTTTTCTAATTGCAGGAAGACGCCTGCCTGCACATAATTACCGATTACATCTGAAAAATCGCGTCCTGTAATTTTATGAAAATTACTGATACATAGTTGTTTATCCAAATTAATAAGCACGCATCCAAAATCGAAAAAGAGCGCTTTTATGGAAGAAAAATCTATCATTGAAAAAAATGAAAAGTCTATTGTAAAAGTGGGCAAAAATGAATACCTTTGCATTCGCTTTGCAAAGATACACATTTTTTGCTAAAGAAGGGCCCATAGCTCAGTTGGTTAGCAGCACCTGACTCATAATCAGGGGGTCACAGGTTCAAGTCCTGTTGGGCCCACACAAACAGTAAACGCTGAATATTAGATAAATAAACATCTATATTCGGCGTTTTTTCTTTATATTTGACTTTGTTTTTAATATTTTTTGGCGAAATATTGCGAAACTTTTGCTACTTTTGCAAAGCAATTTATGCAACTTATTTTCGGTGAACACAATAACGTAACTAATTATGGAAGCAATCAATGTACGTCTTTACGACATATTTCGTAAGGATTTTAATCTCAGCGATGCAAAGGCGAAAGAGTTAACGCAGGCAGTAGAGGCAGTAGCTACAGAGAAGGCTGCCGGAGAAGTTAGCTCCTTTAAGAGTTCTATCCGTGAAGATTTTTTAAGGTTAGAAATGAAGATGGAATTAAAGATTGAGCAAACTAAAACCGATTTATTAAAATGGTATATCGGCGGATTCGTTGCAATTGTGCTAATGATTGTAGGGCTTTATTTTAAGAAATAACCCATAGAAAAGATTCACAAAAACAGTTCACAGCGCAGCATGATGTGGGGTGATTTTCACACATGAAATTTTAATTGTAATTTTGCAGGAATAACTGTTCTCTTGATAAACGAATACAATTTGCAATGCTGTCCGTGAAAAATATTGCCTTTTACCTCTTTTTTTCATTTTGCTTCACTGCTTTTTTACCTGCGCAAGAAGTGAAGTACGGACTTGAATTCAAGTCGCATGAGGTTGAAAAAGAAAAACGAACCGGATTGGATCTTACTCCCGATAAACCGTTTTCGTTTCCTCACGGTTTTTCTATTTCATTCAACGCTTATTTTAAGGCAAAAAGCCGTCAGCAAGGGATCGAAACAAGGCTTTTAGATCCAACATTCGGATATATATTGCACATGGAAAACGATGGCAATCAGAACATTGATTTAGTGCTGAAGCCGGAAATTGAAAACCTTTCCGCTGTCGCTATCTTGCCAGATATCATTGTAACCTGTTCGGAGGCAGAATCTTTGGTAAATTACAAATTCAGCGAACATGGCAATACGTATAATCAGTGGATACATATTGTCCTCGCTGTAGAAACGGACAAGAACCTGCTGACGGTTGTTATTGGGAATGAAAAATACGCATTCAAGGTCAATAAGTTACATGAATTTAAGGATGTTCACATCGCTTTTGGAAAAAACAATTACCCGAAATCTCTCATTAGCGATGTCCCGCCGATGGCAATAAAAGATATAACGATCAGTAATTTGGAACAAAAGCCGTTGTATCATTGGTCATTATCTAAACATACCTCTGAAGGGGTGTACGACGACCTTCAGCATCATTTTGCCGTCTGCTCGGAACCTCTTTGGATATTAGATAAACATGCAAAATGGGAGAAATTGTTAAGTGTCGATACAAAAAGAGACCCTCAAATTTGCTATAACGAAAAAGAGAATACCATAGCCATTGCCGATGAGGTTGAGTTCATTACATATAATACTTCCGATAAAACGTTGCAAAAAGATTTACTAAGTGGCGGCAAACCATGCAGCAATTCTATCAACCAACTGATCTATAATCAATTTGCTAATCAGTATTATTCATATAGTTTTGAGAAAAAAGCGTCTTTGTACGATCCTGTAAGAAAACGATGGGATAATAATGCACCTGACGCCAACATAAAGTATTGGCATCATAATCGTTACATCTATCCGGGCGACAGTTGCCTGTACCTGTTTTTCGGGTATGGATACCATAAATATAGTGGCGACATATTCAGGTATAGTTTCAAAACAGATTCTCTGAAAAAAGTTACCTTTGGCGGCGACCATATTTCACCACGCTACCTTAGCGGATTGGGAAAAATAGACGATCATAGAATCGTTATTTTCGGCGGGTATGGAAGTGAAACCGGCAATCAAGAATCATCACCTCAAAATTATTACGATGCCTATATCATCGATCTGAAAAACAGACATATTAAAAAATTGTGGAAATTAAATATTACCGACCATAATTTTGTTGTTGCAAATTCATTAATAGTAGATACCGTTCATCGTTGTTTTTACGCCTTATGTTTTCCTCAACAGGAATTCAAGAGCCATTTCAATCTATACATGTTTTCTTTGGATAATCCTGAATATAAAATATTTGCCGACAGTATTCCGTTTGCCTTTCACGATATTTATTCTTATGCCGATTTATTCTTAAATAAACAGAGCAACGAACTGATTGCTGTGATGTCTTCGCCTTTAGTTACAGATTCTACCACTACCGTGTCTGTCTATTCGCTGGCATTTCCCCCATTGACGCAGGCTGACCTGTATCAAGAGAACATTCGGAGAAGCAATAATTGGATGATTCTGATCGGAATAGCCGTTATACTTGTTTTGGGGGGCGGTTACATGATTTATACCAAAAGGAAAAAGAAAAAAAGAATACAAAAACCGGAACAAAAAAACGAAAGCCGGAGTTCAACCATTGAACAGAAATACGACCATGAGCAAATGACAGGAATCAAACCGGTACGTATCCGCACCGAAAAACAGAGCATATTTTTATTTGGCGGTTTTCAGGTAATGGATAAGGAAGGACTCAACATTACCGGAGAATTTACGCCTGTACTCAAACAACTGTTTCTCATCATTCTACTAAATACGCTCAAAGATGGAAAAGGCATCTCTTCATTAAAACTTGATGAAACGCTATGGTCTGACAAGAGCGATGAAAGCGCCAAAAATAACCGTGGCGTTTCATTGAGTAAATTGAGGCAAATATTCGAGCGAATAGGAGTAGTTCATATCAAAAACCTGAATTCATACTGGATTATCGAATTTGAAAAAGACATTTATTGCGATTACTATGAAGCGCTGATTTTAATGAACAGGCTGAAAGACAAAAACAACCGGACAGGTAAAGACATCAAACGGTTGCTCTCTATCGTATCTTCGGGCGACCTGCTTCCTAATCTTCAAATAGAGTGGGCAGATCCATTCAAAGCTGACTTTTCAAATAATTTAATCGATCTCTTCCTTGACATTGTGCAACAACCCGGATTAGACATTTCCGACCAGGACCGCATCAATATTATCGATTCCATTCTGATCCATGACTCCCTCAACGAAGAAGCTATCAAGCTAAAATGCCTCATCTTAATCAATATGGGAAGAAACGGATTAGCCAAAAAGGTTTATGATTCATTCATAAAAGAATACCGATTATTATTAGGGACGGATTTCAAACACACATTTGAACAAATTATTTCTGGATGATTTGTTAAAAATCAAAATCATTCTTTATTTCTTTACGCAATTAATAGAAAATTAATCTACGCATTAAACATCTTTTCTGATCTTTGCAGCAAATTATTTTTAATGCATAATCTCTATGAAAACAAAATTACCAATCTCCTTTTTCTGTGTATGTCTTGCACTCTGGGGTTATGCCCAGAATACCATCTCGCTTACCCCTGCCAGTGTAATCACTGAACAGGTAAATCTGCACCGCCCTTCGCTGGGCGGAGCTATCCCTGCAGACCTTAAAGACCGGCTGGGAGCGTCTCACGTTGCCGGAGAATATTGCTTAACGTCAGAACCATTCTTAATTGAAGGAGCGCAAAAGATTTTGGATTTCGGCAGCAACGTTATAAAAGTGTGGTTTGAAACGCCTGCGACGAAGTATCCATGGAACTCTGATTGGAGCGCGTTGCCTGCAAATTACACGCTGGTTGATCTGGCAAAACATCCTTATTATGATGCGCTATTCAACCTTCCATTTACAACATTCGTTTTGGAAATTACCAATCCCAATGGGTTACCTAACGTCAATGCATCGGGCAGTCCCAATTTCTCCGGTTATACGCAGCAGTTTCAGGACTTGGCTAACTATCTTTACAGCAAGTTTAGCGGACGGAATGTTACCTTTATTTTAGAAAATTGGGAAGGCGACTGGCTGTTTCGTAACGACAATTACGGTACCTCGCCGTGGACTCCGGGAATGTTGGCAGACCTTCCCCGCCGTATTGATAATTATACCCGCTGGTTTACGGCAGAGCAAACCGGAGTGGAAAATGCGAGGAAAAATTTTGCAGCAGGCGATCCGTGCCGAATTCTTCATGCCGTAGAAGTAAACCGCGTGCTGACATTGCTGGACGGAAGCGGAACGCCGACATTGACAGACAGGGTGTTGCCGAACATTAAACCCGATCTTGTCTCTTGGTCATGTTACGACGGCATGAATAGTCCAACCGATATGTGGCACGGCATAGAACTCATCCAGCACTATATGCAAACCAGCGGCTATCTGCCGAACCCGAAAACAGTGATGATTGGCGAAATAGGATTGGCGGAAAACTCACGTACCCAAAGTCAAATCGTCAACTTTTGGGATTGGGCGATGGGTGTATTTTTCGCCTTTAGCAATGACATCCCGTGGATATTGCATTGGGAAGTGTATTGCAATGAACTTACCCCATCGGCGCCACTGACACCTCCTACAGCTAACGGCTATTCAGCAAATGATGTGAAAGGCTTTTGGCTCTACCGTCCCGACGGCTCTTTAAGTTACTCAGGTCAATATTTACGGAATTTGCTTATCAAGACTACCCAGCCATCTGATCCTTATCTGTTCGATGATTTCGAACCAGGCAGTATTAACAGCGCCGGTATTTGCACAGATCAAGTGAATACAAGTCCTCCTCCGGCAGGGTGGAATTGCAATGGAAATACTTCCGCTCTTCCAATTGTTGTTGCAAATCCCGATCCAAGCGGTATCAATACGAGCGCTAATGTAATGCTTAGCTCGCGGACTTCAGCCAATGCAGGGACGAATTGGGCTGGACCCAAGATAAAAGATGCTGAATGGGGAACTGCATTTACTGATACATGGGGAGGTGTCATCTCCGGATATAATTATATGCATATTATGATGTATGCCAACAAAGTGATTCAACCGGGTGTGAATACGGGAGGAGGCGATGTGCCGGCGATGAATGCATCGGATATTGTACCCTATACGTGGGTGGACGTCGTTTTCGACCTCAGCGCGTATCCTGTGTTTGATAACATGATAGCTATTTTTATTGACCGGACAAATCCGTGGACGAGTGACTCGAAAGTGTATATGGACAATATGATATTGACCAATGACCCCACTCCAAGAACCATTTCCACAGGAATAAATGATGTAACGGGAGGCGATGCAACCATTTTTGTTGCCAACGGTACCTTATATATCTCCGGCTCCAACGATGCAGTTGCAATATATAATTTGTTGGGACAAAAAGTATATCAGAAGCCATCGGCGCAAAATCTGTCCGTAAAATTGCCCAAAGGGCTGTATATTGTAAAAACAGGTACTGTTATTAAAAAGATAGTGCTACAATAAAAAAATTAGAAGAGAGAAGAATGGGATCAAATGTTAAAAAACAGGGGGTGCTTGCATTTTTTTGTTGAATTAATAAGAAATTAATCATTTCGTTAAACCACTTCTTTCATCTTTGCAGCGTAATTTTTAATATTACATTAATAACCATTATTTTTTAACCATTATTTTTTTTGTGTATGAAAAAGTTATTTACAAGAACAGGCTTACTGTTAGTTTCTTTGTTGTTAGGGAGCAATCTTTGTGCTCAGGACCCTTATCTGTTCGATAATTTTGAACCGGGCAGTATCAACAGCTTCGGCGTTTCCACCGATCAGGTAAATACAAGCGCTCCTCCGAAAGGATGGAATTGTAATGGAAATACTTCCGCTCTTCCAATTGTTGTCGCAAATCCCGATCCAAGCGGCATCAATACGAGCGCTCATGTAATGCTTAGCTCTCGGACGTCAGCCAATACAGGGACGCCATGGGCTGGACCAAAAATTAAAGATGCCGAATGGGGCACTGCATTTGCTGATACATGGGGAGGTCTCATTGGACCATATAATTATATGCACATTATGGTGTATTGCGATCATGTAATTATTCCGGCCGTGAACACGGGCTCCGGCGATAAACCGGCAATGAATATAGCGGATTTTGTACCAAATACGTGGGTGGATCTCGTGTTCAATTTCAGCGATTCTCCGTTTGCTACCATGATTGCCATTCTGGTTGACCAGACGAACCCATGGGTACAACAGTCGGATGTCTATATGGATAATATGATTTTTACCGATGACCCCACGCCAAGAACCATTGCTACAGGAGTAGCTAATGTAACGGGAAGTGATGTAAAAGTCTATGCAGCCAAAGGCACCTTATATATCTCAGGCTCAAATGATGCAGTAACAGTATATAATATGGTAGGACAAGCCGTATATCAAAACGCATCGGCGCAAAATCTGTCCGTAGAATTAGCCAAGGGGCTGTATATTGTAAAAACAGGCGCTACCACTAAAAAGATACTGGTACAATAAAGTCCCTTTACTCCCTTCAAGAGGAAAATAATCTGCTTTACGTGTTTTGCTCTTTAGCAGATTTTTTCCTCCCTTGCGGGGAAATCGGGCTATTTATCGAAATAGCATGAACTAATTCACAGAAATCACTTCTTTACATTTATTAGATATTCTCTTAATAAAATACTGCATGAAAATTAATTTATTAAAAAAACTCGACAAGGAGTGGCACACAATGGATGCCTTCCGGGGAAACTCGCTATTGCGGGTTTTCATGATGATCCTGTTCTGCGTATGTTTTGCCGGCTGGGGGTATGCCCAGAGTAAAACAATCACAGGAAAAATCACTGAAACCAATGGCGACGCAATTATCGGCGCCAGCATTAAAATTAACGGTACTGGATCGGGCACCATCACCGATGTGAATGGCAACTTTACCCTGACAGTTCGGGAAAAAGCGTTATTGGATATATCGTCCGTCGGTTTCAAAACTAAACGGATAACGGTAGGCGCCGACAATAGCTACGCCATCACGCTGGACGAAGATGTACAGGGCTTGGATGAAGTGATAGTGGTTGGTTACGGCACGCAGAAAAAAGCCACGCTGACCGGAGCCGTAGCGGCGGTGAACAACAAGGAAATTGCCGTAACAAAAAACGAAAACGTGGTCAACATGCTTGCCGGTAAAATCCCCGGCGTGCGCATTACTCAAACGAGCAGCCGTCCGGGCGCTTTTGCCACCGATATTGATATTCGCGGTTTGGGGACTCCTCTTGTCGTGGTGGATGGCGTTGCCCGTGATGTATACTATTTTCAACGCATGGATCCGAATGACATAGACAATGTCTCGGTGTTAAAAGACGCTTCGGCTTCCGTTTTCGGTCTCCGCTCTGCTAACGGAGTACTTCTGGTGACTACTAAAAGAGGATCGGCTACAGGTGGTTTTGATATTCAATATTCAATAAACTACGGCTGGCAACAATTTCTCTACGTACCCGACAATGTGAACGCTGTGCAGTATATGACGCTTACAAACGAAAAAAACTGGCGAACCTTTGATAACAACTACATGACGAAATTGCCGGCACGTTTTACACAAGCCCAAATGCAGCCCTATATAGATGGTACCCTGCAAACAACGGACTGGATGAAAGCCGTCTTTAAAACAACAACTCCCCAGTATCAGCATAATATCACCATGAATGGAGGAAATGACAAAATCACTTACTATTTCAATCTGGGGTACATGAATCAGAACGGTGCATTGAAAACCAATGCTATGAATTATGACCGGTGGAACTTCCAAGCTAATATTGACGCCCACATTACCAAACGGCTCACGGCTTCCGTCTCGCTGGGAGGATATATGGACAATATGAACGAACCCAATACGGATATATGGTCAGTATATAAAAACGTATGGATACAGCGTCCCGATATGCCAATTTATGCAAACAACAACCCTCAATACCTTAACGGTGATTTGCAAATTGATGGCAGTAATAATGCCAATCCTCTGGCGACTACCAATCAAAATATAACAGGATACCGCAATTATGTCAATCGTCAATTCACAGGACAATTGGCTATTAAGTATGATATTCCCGGAGTAGAAGGCTTGAGCGCCAAGGCGTCGTACAACTACGATTTCAAATACACCGATAATACCCTTTACGCCAAACCGTTTACTCAATACAGGTACGATTCTGCTACCGATACCTATACCGGAACTACGCTTTTCGGAACTACGGCGAGCACAACCAACGCTAATATAACAAGGCAGGCATATCCCAGCTACAATACGCTGATGCAACTTTCACTCAATTACAAGCGGACATTTGCAAAGGCGCACAACTTAGACGTTTTAGCGCTCTATGAAGAAGCATACAACTATTGGGACAATTTTTATGCCTACAGAGAATTAACTGTAAATTCTCAATACCTGTTTGCCGGAGAAGACGTCAATCAGGTAGGAAACATGGATAAAAGCGCGTTAGGCGACCAATCCAGCAAAGCTGTGGTAGGAAAACTTAATTACGATTATTTGGGCAAATACCTTGCGGAATTTAGTTTCCGCTATGACGGTTCCTCTAAATTCCCCATAGGAAAACGGTGGGGATTCTTCCCTAACGGTTCGATAGGGTACCGCATCAGCGAAGAACCCTTCTTCAAAAAAGCGCTGCCGTTTATTAACAACCTCAAAATTAGGGTTTCGTATGGTAAAACCGGAGACGACACCAAAGCCACCACCTATCCGCCCGATGTAGTGGGATATTTCATTGATCCGAAGACTGTGGGGTGGATATTTGGCAATGGAGGCATTACCGGCGGAGTATATCCGACGGATTTACCGAATCCGAACCTTACATGGTACACTTCTACTATGCTTAACGCAGGTTTGGATGCCGACCTGTGGAACGGACTGCTGGGCGGATCTTTCGACTACTTCAACCGTAACCGTAACGGACTGCTTGCCTCTCTTGACCCCAAAATACCCGGAACGGTAGGAGTTAATAACCTTATGCCTTTTGCAAATGTGAACAGCGACCGCACCTTCGGCTTTGATGTGTCATTGAACCACCACAACAGAATTGGAAAAGTATCTTATTATGCAACCGCTTCGCTCTCTGCTACCAGAACACAGTGGAGAAACCATACCGAAGCGCCGTCAGGAAACTCTTTCACTACATGGCAAAATCAGTTGCAAAACCGCTACACCGGTATCTGGTGGGGAGTAGATTATGGAGGACAATTCCAGAACTATCAGCAAATCTACAATTACCCGTTGTTGGGATACGGCGTAATAGCAGGTGGAGGAAACGTGCCAGGAGATTACTACTATCAAGACTGGAACGGCGACGGCGTGATCAATGGCGCCGATAATCACCCGATTGCCACGTATGGTATGCCGCTGTTTAATTATGGGTTTACCATAGGCGCTAACTGGAACAACTTCGACCTGAGCATGAACTTTCAAGGCGCTGCCGGAATATATTACCAATATACTGCACAATTGGGAACGCCACTCAATGCACAGGGAGGCACGTTGACCAAGTTTTGGGACAGATGGCATCCAGTTGACCCGGAAGCCGACGTCTTTGATCCTTCTACACAATGGATTCCGGGATATTATGCCACAACGGGTTCTTTGCTGCCTGCAGACGTTACAAGCACATTGAGCGTAGAAAATGCATCTTACCTGCGCCTCAAGACGATTGAATTAGGATACAGTATTCCGAAAAAATTATTGATAAAAGCAGGGATTAAAGAGTTACGTGTCTATTTCAATGGATACAATCTATTAACATTCACAGGATTAAAGAACATGGATCCCGAACACCCCGGAGGTGCAGGCGGTTCCACAAATAACACTGTCTATAATAACTATACGTATCCTAACAACAAGACCTACAATCTTGGCGCTTCTATTAAATTTTAAACTATTCTAAATATGAAAAAGATAAAATATATCATCTTATCCGGATTTGCAGCATTGGCGCTGGCGTCATGCAACGATTTGACTCTCCAGCCCAAGGGATTATTGGATGAATCAGCCCTATTCGGAAATGACGGAGGAATCAAAAAATACCTTGCCGGCATATACATGTTCTTGCCTATTGAAGATTTCAACTACAATGTGCATGACGGCTATTATGCCCCCGGCAATGAAGGTAGCTGGAATACCTGGCAATCTGCCAAATGGTATCTGAGCAATATCACTGGCGAAACCATAGGATGGCAAGCAAGCATACAAGACGGAAGCGCCGGATTTGGTTACTGGCCCTATGATAAAATACGAGATATTAATACGTTGATAGAAGGATTGCCGAATTATAAAGCAAATTATAACGATGCAACCTACAACTCGTTGATGGGCGAAGCCCGTTTTTTGAGGGCGTTCTATTATTTCGGCATGGCTAAACGCTATGGAGGCATACCGATTATTACCAGGGTACAAGCCCCCACCGAACCTGCTGATTCGCTGAATGTATATCGTGCCACCGAGTACGACACTTACATGTTTATACACAACGACCTTCAGTTTGCAATGAACAACATGTCTTCCACTTCCGAAGATGGACGCGCCAACAAATATGTTGCTGCTGCATTAATGTCGCGTGCCATGCTCTATGCTGCCACTATTGCCAAGTACGGCAGCTATACGACCTCTTCACCGGAGGCTGCCGCCCAAAAGGGATATGTAGGCATACCGGCAGACAAGGCAAGCTATTTCTTCACCGAAGCATACAATGCCTGTACACTCTTCGATGGCAGCAGTTATGTGTTGGTAGGTGAAAATGCGGCAGCAGCTGATAAGGAGCAGAACTATGTAGATCTGTTTTTGACCAAAAACAAGGAAGACATTTTTATTCAGCAATATGATGCCATGGCTCCACGACCATTGGAGTTGTTCCACAGTTATGACGCCACTACTTCTCCTTATCCGGCATTTTCATCATGGAATCCCGGTTCCGAATGGTATCCAACGCTGGAAATAGTAGAACTGTTCCAAAAATTGCCGATAGAAAATGCCGCTGGAATACCCACCCGTTATAATACGCGTGAAGAACTGTGGCAAAACGGGAATCTTGAGCCACGTCTGTTGGCAAACGTATTCTTTCCGGGCATGTCGCTTCGCGGTTCGAAGTTTGATGTACGCAGAGGTCTCTACAAAACGTACACCGGCACGCAGGCAGACGCTAAGTTTGGCGATGCAACCGCTCCGATCAACAGCACAAGCAACCGGCTTATATCCGGAGGTCCAACTTATCCCATTCCAGGCAGTTGGGGCGTAACCGGTAACGTAGTAGGCGCTCATGGCGTATGGACGGATGCCAAGCCCGAAAACCATACCGAGACGGGGCTTTTCGTCCGCAAGTATGTTGATTATCATAAAACGGTTACTCAAACGGCTATA
>Ga0209629_10002906_pt1 | contig 11944 bp, 7 predicted proteins | sample TergutCu122P5_FD_187286 | JGI IMG/M metagenome (GOLD analysis project Ga0209629, IMG submission 187286) | Cubitermes ugandensis P5 segment gut microbial communities from Kakamega Forest, Kenya - Cu122 P5 (SPAdes) (version 2) | ecosystem: Host-associated > Arthropoda: Insects > Digestive system >...
TTCTCTGGGCTGATGCTTGTCCTTGGGCGTCGTTGATGACTTGTGTTTTGCACGGCTTCTCTTCCTCCACGGAACTCTTTATGCCAGAATTTCACTTGTGTCTTCGATAGTGTTGATTCCCCATATTGTGCGCATAATCTACGCCAAATTTCATTGGGCCCAACGTTTTCATTGGTTAGGAACTTTATTACAACATGTTGTGCAACAGTAATTGGCACCTCTCTCTTGCCCATCTTGAATTCAACTAACTGAGGAGAAGGGAGAGTCTGACAGTGAGGTTAAGTGGGTCCCCACTCCCCACCACACCACCGCACAAGGTCAATAACACAATCGTGCTCATTCGCTGGTTGCAACTGACGGAGGTCGGTTTATGTTTGATCTACCCAATATATGATACATTATAATTCTCAACATGTTTCAAGCAGTACCTTGCTCATCTTCAGGAGGACAAATTGTATTATTACAGCCTCTGGTATCATCACTCTCTGTAAATGTCCATACAGTATGCTGGTTGAGAGCAGTCTGAGTCTGCTCTCAACCGGCATACTGTACCGCCGTTTACAGAGAGTGACAATACCAGAGGCTGTAATAATACAATTTGTCCTCCTGAGGATGAGCATGGTACTGCTTGAAACATGTTGAGGATTGTAATGTAACATATATATTATTATGGAATAAAGGAAGTGTGCATTCAGTTGGTAATTTGAAAAAAGTCTATTTTTCAGTGTGTTTATAAAAAATATTTAACAAAACACAAAATGTAATAATTTATTCTTCCATGCAATGTGCTATCTGTAATTAAATTTGCAATAACACATTTATCTGCAAGAAATGAAAGTCAAGTGAATTGTAGGTAAGTATGTATAGTCCTGTGGACCATACCTATCTACTGTTTACTATTTTCACAAAACAAATGTAAATTTAACATGTTGAAATGTGTACAGATAATGGACTCACAATATGCATCACAAAAATAAGTCTTTACTTTTGAACATTGTTCAGATTATGTACTGTTGCAATTTACACACTCATGTACTCAGAATACTCTCAATGCACTCACTTCTGTGACAGCTGATGGGGGCTGCTTTTCCTCACTTGAGTCACTAGTAGCATCAGATGCTTTGTTGCTGCTTAGCACATCCCCTATGCTTCCTTCCTGCTTATTTTCACTTGCAGCCAACTGCCTAAGCAAGGAAACGACACTGTCTCCTCCTTCCAAATCTTCTGAGTTCTCCATCTTGCCCAGTGGCACTGTTCTATAAAATTCATTATAACTTGTTTTGGAAATATTGAATAACAGTACTGAAATAAGGAAATAATGCATAACAGTACAGGCAGGTCTTATTTCATACCAGGGTTATACTGTTGAAAAATATTGCACAAACTGAACAAAAAATTCCCATATAAAACAGATTTCCTGGGGGTCAGGGGACTGACATCCTCATCCTATATAGTGTATGACTGTACCACTAATGGATATATGGACCTGTAGAGTATATTTATGCTGTATATAGAGTATATATACATTTGTATACAATATATTTATTAATTCACAATGCAATAAAAATGTATGAGACATCCATAGTGTTTGATACAGTTCATTCCGATAAGATTGTAGCAGGTAGTCTTGCTATACGAATGCTTTAGTTCCTGACTTAGCATGTTCTCCAGTTCCATCAACATTATCATGAACTGTACATATGCTACGTTGAGTGAATCTAACATTACAGCATATATCAACAATTCATTTACTCTTCTCACGTCGGCTTATTATGTCTAATTTCTCTTCAGTACTGATTGTCTTTCGCCAACTTTTCACTTGGTTTGCACTAGGTGATGTAGATTTACGTATCTCACCCATTTTGGGTAACAAATGACAATGCCGTTGCAGGTGGAACTACATCAGCCACATGCTTTTATCACCAACATATTCAGTCCTCACATGTCACTTATCATGTGACAGGGACATCACTCTCTGCTACCCTCCAACACAAGACATGTGGCTAGGGATTGTCAGCCAAAGCACATTAAACACAAAATTACTGCATAAATTAAAAAAGTGGTGTAAATTTTTTAAGTTGAAATAAAACAAAATTGCCTGCCTGTACTGATATAAACTACAATCTGTAAGATGTAGTGTGAAATTATTATGCAGGCGGTACTGAGTAGTCATATGTGCAAATGGATGAAACTGAATTCATCTCCAAAAGTAATCAATGGAATTTTATTAAATTCACTGGGTATCAACAATAAATGGGCCTTGTGAGTCCAGTACCAAGCCTGTTATACGTGAAACTGATATAAAATGCATAGTTTTTTCTCAGAAGTGGCATACCATACTACAAATTGTCTTATAACAGAAAATATAGCTGTCACAAACATTACAACCTTTATTTCAAATGTTTTTTGATGGTATACAAGTTTAGAATATGGCAAAAAACAATAATGTCCCTATGTAATGTTATACCTGTGCTGTTTATTAGCCTTGCAACAACAGGTTTCTATTTGCAGAAGGTTAACAAATTATGTAAAATTACAAAGAATGGTCATTTCTATTTACTTAAAGTTCTTCTGTATCATTCTGTGCAAAGGCTGACTGCATTGTCTCAATTTTTTTTCCCATATTCTTCAAGTTGTATCATCATTTATCATTATGTGGTGGTTTTACATAATCATAATATCCACCAGGAAGTTGAAAAATGATTGGCAATACCTGCCACAGATGTGTTTTGCATTTTACAAGGACAGAGTAACAGTCTGCAGATAACTGTACAGTATTCATGATATATCACCTGTGCAGAGTCCAGGCATCAGATTCTGCTGTCCGTTCTGTATAATTTTCTGGCAAATAACCATTACAGCCTGGAAAACATCATACATGTGTTCAGAATTACTTTGTACATATGTGAGAGATTTAATTAAGATTACAGTCTTACAGGATATGATTTTGCATAGCCCGGTACGTATAGACTACTGTTTTGGAGGAACCAATCTACCAGACTCAAGGTGTCACATCCCAGAAGACTGTAATCTTAATATTCAGTACAGTGAGAACCTCAGTTCTCAAAATGTAATGTTAAATTGTTCCAAACTGAAGAAGACTTCAAAGCTGAGGTCAAGCAATGGCTGCATCTAATGGATGCATCATTTTACCACTACAACTTTGACTCTCTGATCTACTAGTTTGTTAAGTGCCTCTACAGACAGAGCAACTATGTCCAGAAATAGACTGCATATGTGCCTACATCTGACCCATGAGTCAGTCACTGTAACTTGTTTACATTCCAAGTACAAAAATAGGGAACCTTACTTTTTGGCTTCCTTTGTATACTCTGACATTTTGAATTATTGAATGTTAAGGAAGATGGTAAAAACAGTGACGAGGATGGTACAGGGAGTTAACAGAAAATTGAAGTGCACAGTTTGTAAACCTCATACTGCTTTGTTATGTGCATTAAGTGCTGAGGCAGGTGGTACAGCTAGTCACAATTGAGGTATAAAGAATGTAAGTGAGCTATTTGTGAGTGACATACCTGTCAGCCATGATGTGCCTTCCACCCAACCATCAGGTGAAGAAGTAAGGGCTTCACTGCTCACAAAGATGTAGTCACCAATCCTGAGTTCTAATTCATCTGATTCTCTTGGCATACGTGAATACAACACCTTATGGACCTGCAAGCAAGAAGTTTGAGATACTGTGTGGTTTTCTCCATAATTACAAATCACATTTCATTATCTGCTAGTGGCTAAGTATGTTTCATTTTTCACTTCAGTTCATTCAGTTCTCACATTTGAAGCACACAATTTCTTTTTAGCCTCAGATGGCTATGGGACCTGATGCACAAGGCACTGCCTTCAGCCGAATTACACTTCCATTTTAAATACTGTGTTTTAGATAATCTGATGATTTTATCATTAAAATGCTTTTAAGATAAAAGGAATAGGCTTTTGTGAACACACTGATGAACTGTCATGTTCCACGAAATGGATTAATTCTTATTATCTGGTCAAGGAAGACCCTATAGCATGAATGAATGTGTTATTTTGTTAGAAGATTTGTTACATTTCACTAGGTATAATCAGATAGAAATAGATGAAGTTATGATGGCAGAATGGAATAGAAATATCCGAGGTCAAGCTTGATGTCTTGCCAGCAATTTATATCTAGTCAGTAACAAGAAGATCAAGAAATTGCATAATGAGGGGATTCAAAATTTGTATTCTTAAATATTATTAATGATCAAATCAAGAAGGACAAGGCAGGTGGAACGCATGGCATACATCTGGAAGTTTCCTAGAAAATTTGAGTCGGAAAATGTAAGGGGAAGGGATCACCTACGATTAGTTGGGAGGATAATATTAAAATGGATGTTGCACTTCTGTGAAAACAATAATGAATATCTCTGTTCCACAAATGTCAGGCTTGTTGACCAGCTCAGCATGTACCCATTTCTGGTGGACTGCTCCGTGTAGCTAGCTAAGTAGTTACATTTGACAAGGCATGATGCCTAGGCACAATGGCACTTCCACACTTATGTTCTTTCAGTATGATATTGAGAAGATTCATTAATTTTTATTTGTAATTAATATGGTACGTATATTTTTCATTATATTATAAGGGTAAGTTCTTAATCTTCATACTTGGTAGCTATTTGAATATTTTGCTGAAAAGAAGCTTTCACCTTCCTGAGATATGCTTCCATTAGCTTGGTTAATCTCAACTGTCTGCTGAGTATCATTTTAGTTAACTGTTTTCACAGTGTGTGGTGGTTTAACTAACCTGTTTAGAAGTGATTCTTGTATCTCGAGAGTACAGGCGGAGCTCCCAAGTGGCTGGTGCAGAGGAGTCTAGTTCCTCCACAAGTGTCTTCAGGGCAGTAAACTGTGCAGGCGCAAACTGGTATGCTAACGTCAGGTGAAGTGACTTGACATGAGGCTCTAGAGTTATAGCTACAATTCAGTAAGTACTGTGTAAGTATCATACAGGTCGTGTATCAGTCCAATCCATTATACAGTAAGATTCTGTTACTCCAGCACCCATCCTACTGGACATGTGTGGGATTTTCAGATGGTACCTCTACTGACGTATGTTCTTGCAGGTAATTTTTTGTTACTGCTCCTATACTTAGGCTGCATAACTAATCAGAACAGTATTCCATTTGGATGTCTCCTCATCCTGCTGGTTGAGGGTCATCAGAGTCCTGTGTTTTCTGGGTCTTTGTAGTTGAAGTGATGGAGTAGGAGATAGGTGGTTAGGAATGGTTCACATGCACACTCTTGGAGGTCTTCAGGAACATGTCTGTGAGGTCGGCCTGTTTGTTGATGAAACTTCTTTGTTCTACAAAGCAAAACTTATGCTCTTAGGACTACTTTGCTCAAGTGCTAGACTGTCGGGATTTTCAGATTATCTAATGATGGACTGAAGGAGTTTCGGAGTTGTAGTAGTGATCTGGGCAGTTGTGTACTTATTGACATGCTGTCATAATTTTCAAGAGCCTGGTCACAGAATTCAGCTGTGTTGCCCTTGTTTTGATATGAAAAGTGCTTTGAAATCAAGCATAGGAAAGAGCAGTGTGGTACACAGCACAATAGTGTATGACATGAGAGCCCATTGTGACTTAGGACATTGAAGTAAGTACTGTAACCTTAACATTGTATCCTGAAACATGCAATATGTACAAGTAAACAAGCACTCAAAACATGCTGAACATGGACACAGTATTCATGTAACTGGATGTTCCATTTCCATAGAAATGTAAGAAATGCAAAGAGTGGGGTTGTATCTTATGTTCCATGCTCCAATAGATCTTTGATTATAAGTAGTGAGGTCAGAAGGATGTACGAGGAACCAATGTACTGGCCAGTATTTGCCCAGGACAGAGAACCGCTTTCAGGATGGTTAATCTCAAAGTTTAAATTCAAACTAAGCATCTGCTGAATGCATATAGTGGTTCACTGTGAAAATAAAACCATCAAGTGAATATGAAAATATATGAATTTACTACATTATTATTGTTGTAAACCACCTACATGTTTCAGTCACCTTGTGTGGCCATCTTGAGGGTGGGGTTTTTTCTAAGGACATATTACAAAGACAACCAAGCCAATGTACAATTATAAAATATTAAGCTTCAAATATGTGATTCAAAATATATGTTACAATATAAAATACAGATAAATTATTGGTACTAAATTTTTGTGGTGATACGACACACACAGCACATGAACACTTCTGGGTGTGTGCCTGAGCTTCACCATATGTAAGGATGGTCAAATCAGGCAGCAGTGGCATGAATATGAGATATGAGACAATGGTACTGCAGTTGAAATCTTGAAGGGAAGAGACCACATTTGGTACCTAGGCCTATATGCGAGGATAATATTGGAATGAATCATGATTGCGTTAACTTTGCTCAGTTCAAGATGAACATGATCATGAACCTTTCAGTTGCACACAAGGTGAGGGATTTCTTGGTCAGTTGAGTGACAGTTGACTTCTCAAGAAGGATGCTGCCCCCTGCTTCATAGAGATGGTAAATAAATTAACATTGACAAATTACACTTATACAGTGAACCAATAAATGCATTCTGGTAAGCATATTTATTCCTTTAATGCACAGATATGGAACATATTGAGGCTGACAACATTAATCTCTTGATGTTTCCTCCTGAGTGCTGTATTTATTTCCTTGCAGCTTTTAGGTATGTTGTTAAATAACAGAATTGGTTCTGGATGGTGGACTTCAAGTTTTATAAGCAATTTTAACTAAAATCTATTGGCTCACTCTTTTGATATATGCATGAGTATTATTCAGTGAAGGATGGGAAGACTTGAACTCTCAAATTAGTGATAAGTACAATACAAACTGGGGGACTGGGGTGGCATAGTGGTTAAGGCGCTGCGCTACTAGTCAGGTGGTCCCGGGATCAATTCCCGGTGATGTCACTGGATTTTTCAGTGACGTATTCCTTCTGACTGTACCATGGCCCTGGGGTCGACTCAGTTCCTAGTGAAAATGAGTACCAGGAACATTTCCTGGGATAAAGGCAGCTGGAGTGTGGGGCTGATGACCTCACCACCTTCATGTGCAAAATGTCATGGAAATCTGGGAGCCTAAACCTCCTGGAACCCTCTGGGCCACACCAGGCCTGTGATGGGATCCCTTTACCTTTTACCATGTAAACTATGACATAATCCAGCAACATTCACTGATCCCTTCTTTATCCTTCTGAAGTCTGTCCCATGTAATGTAGTGCTGACAAACAGTGCAAATGGTACATATTTTATATTCATGCTGGTGCTGAGCCCTGTTCTTAACATACATGCCATCATGCACATTAAATTGTTTCTACAATGAAAAACACTGCATGATCTTAATTTCTTGTAGTGAATACAATCAAAGTATAATTACATATTCAAAACACTGGAATGTTCTAATCAGGGGGCTGTAAGGGAACAAGAAAAAGCTTAGCCATAAAATGGCATCTACAGCATAGAAATGATTTCATGCTTCTTACTAGTATCCAGGGAAAAGAGGAATAACAAACCTTACAACATATGTAATTAAATAATATACAAAGATGTTTTTTAAATCATTGAAATCTTACACTCCACAGTAAAATTATTTCTTTAATTCTGTAGTTTTCCTGTTTTCCCTTCAACACCAAGACTGTACTTTGGTATCCATTTTCCAGTCACATGAAAACACTGCAAACAAATCTAATGATGTAACTTGGAAATTTTATTCATGCTGCAGAACAACATTTATGGTGAGTCACATAGATTAGGGCAATCCTTTCTTACATTTGACTCCTCGAGGTACATATCTATCTGTCGCAGAAGCGCACCATGGGAAACAAGCAGAGAGGGCATCAAGATGTTCATAATTATCATTAATTACTGTAAAGGAATAACAAACACACTACTTCTAAATCTGTATTAAATTTTACTTTAAAGCAGTAAAATATGAGTAATCAAATTTGTGTCTGATGTTGGTTGTGTAACTGATTACAAGACTGATTCAGTTTGAATAAGCTGCACTGTACATTCATGATGTTAGCAAACTAAATTATTATTAACCAAAAACTTAGAGACTAGAATTAATGATTTTATATTGCGGTAATTACATTTCCTCAGCATCTAGTTATACTTCCACAAGTCCGTTTCTGGAATGCATGACCTCATACCAAATGTAGTGTTATTTCCTCCATGTCTCATGCAACAAGTGTACTGCTATGACTTTGTTTCCACAGACTTGTTTGTGAAATATTCCTGAATATGATGCAGTAGTGCTAAGCACTGTGCTGCAGTGCCTAGTAAACTGCCTAACTTGATGACACAGCAAGTATTGAAAAAATGGTATTGAGAAAATGAAGGGAAACTACTTGTAAGGAAACCTACCTCTATCCTTAAGCAGTCTTGTTCACCAAAATTGTCAAAAAACCATGCAAGGGATGTTTATCTGTAAGTTAAGAAATCATGTTTCAGATGGTGGATGTTGGGGATAGTGTGAGAGAACCGGACAGGAAAAATGACAGCATAAATGGTGGTGACCTATTTTAAGACATCTTTGCATTTTCCATTTTGTATGCAGATAACGATCACATTTTTTTTCCCATACTTTTTGAACTGCAGAAAACAGACTGACAGTAAAATGTGAACTAATACATGACATAAATTGCCATTTGAAAATCAGTTTTAACCATTCAAATATGGAGCACTTTTACATAAAAAATTACTTAATTTCATTTACTGAAAAGCCACAGATAATTAGTCCACCATGTTTGTTTCTTTGTTTTCTTGACATTACAACCCTTTTGGTTGTATTTTTCACAGCCCCGTAAAGGGCTTTAGCCTCCTCATTCCAGGTTTCTTGATCACACACGATGCGCCACAGTTGGCAGGATTCCTCTGGACGAATGATCAATCCGTTGCAGAGACCTCTACTTGACAACACACAACCCTCACAATAGATAAACATCCATGCCCCCGGTGGGATTCGAACCCACAATCTCAGCGGGCGAACAGCTGTAGACCTATGCCTTAGACCGCGCGGCCACTGGGACCGGCAATTAGTCTACCATATGTAACCATAATAGAAAATAGTCTTTTGCACAGAAAAATAATATTCAAAGGAAGATGAATTTGAATTCCTAAATCAGAACTCTCACTTCAACACTCAAAGTGTTAACTGGCAGATTTACATTTACACCAGCAGATGGCAACTGAATACAGAAAACTACCCTCTTGACACTACGTCTTCATGGTTAATAAGTGAACAGCATAAAAATGTTGATTTGGGAGTGGATTAAACAATGAATAGGGGGTATCTGAGAAAGTTGGAGTCAAGGTTCTGCCTATCCAAATACAAACCAGGCAACTCACCAACACATCAGATTCAGTCACTACCATCTACTAGTAGTTTAAGGTGCCTAATTGCTTCCTTCCATTTTTCTCCCACAACCCATGCACAAAAGTACCAGTAACCCTATCTGAAGACATTTACCAACTCACTTGCATTTGATACTTCTTTCACATATTGCATTGCTATCCTCTTAAGCAGATCTGCATTTTCTTCAGCAACAAAGAAACCCATAAAATTCTGTGAAATATAGGCTTCTAATCTCAGTGTCTCACATACATTCACACGCTGTAATTCAACAACATGCTTCAGTGTTCTGGCCAGCTGTTGGGCACAGTCATCAGGTGCCTGTGAAATAACAGTGTTTGTACATGTACATGCTTTCTTGCATAGGTCTAACTGTAAATATTTCAAGCCTACTTAAATTCTTGTTTGTGGGTACAGTTTAATGCTTCTAAACAATGGATCATTATTAACACAAGATAAGTCATGTAATAAAATGTGGATGGCAGGTCATAATTTTTAAATGTTTTTTTTAATATCAATTGACAATAGGAAGCAGTAGTTTCTCATCCATTTTAAATTATCATCTTAGCATTTTCCTGAATAGGTGACAAACATCCTAAACATCTTTAACAAAGCAGTACCACACTTCACTACTAGTGTCTTATGGACTTTAACGTGTTATGTACTTCATGTGCATATGTAAGAATATTTATAAGGAACGAGAAAATACATGTATTGGATGGAATAAATGGCCAGATACTAGTGTTCAGAATCCATCACACACATACTATGTAGAAGACAAGGAAGTTTTATTGCAAGCCTATAGTTTCTGGTCATTGAATTGTTCATATAAGATGTAATTTAAATTCAGAATGACAAACTAAAAGTGTACCACTTTTAATAGCTGTCACTCCACGTTTCCTGTTACAGATATCATGGGGGTGCTAATCTTGTTCCTAACTGACAGTGTGTCACATCAACAGCAAACTTTGTAGTAACGGTCAACATGACATTTCAGAGGCATGTAACTTTAAAATAAGCTTTACATAACTGTTTAGCCATTACCTTAAAGAATGAAACTAATGTGATATGAGGCATAAAGTTGTGAGCACCATTCCAACCACACTGAGACAAAGATCTTTGCCAAAATGCTTGCAATTGTTCTAGGAATGGACCAGTTGGGCATGCATACAAGATGTATTCACGAGGACAGTTGTCATCTAAAGTTGGGTCATTTACATGTGCTAATAACCAATCTGATGCAAGCATTACACCTCTGTTTCCTGTGGCGGCCAAGGCCTTCTCTCTGAAACAAATTTCGTTTGTTATTCCAGTGGAAGTAAGCCTTTTATTCAGAGCACTTTTAAATAAAACTCGATATGTTAATTTCATATTTCAGGAGGCCAAAATAACTGACACACAGCAAAATCGTGAATTTACGGTGTGGCTCTATTTTTATACATGCACACCAGTCACTACATACACTAAACCAAGCCTTAAATCTGCCTGCTTAGCAAAATAAAATTACACTTAACAACACCTTCGTACAATTTGAGTCTAAACCACTTAAGCATGTCAAATGTCAGCGTCCACGGAATAAACATGAAATTTACGAAATCCCGAACGAAAGGGTGGTTATGGGAAACTAGGTTAGGATTTTACTGTAAAGTACTTGGTGAAAGGTATCGACGGGGTATGTCGCAACGTATTAAGAAACGCTTACGCTCTGTGCTTAGGAAAGCCCATCTGCAACAATATCTGTAACGGAGATAAATGAGGTTTCGATAGTTTGGTTTGTGTGGGAATTTTACGAGGCGGAATAGTCGCCATGTTAATACTGGACAACTAATGAGATTACTACACGCTCTATATTCTTGAGAACAAAACAAAGAAATATCGTAAAATATTTACGACAGATATTTAAAACATACTTTATTGATGATATTAGTGAATTAATTTTTCTGTTAAAATTGTCATTTAATATATTAAGAAAGTGTGGATAAATTGATTTCTATGTGTACTTCCGACAGGTTAGTTGCAATTTTGGTACCGGTTTGAAATGGCGGGTGTGTTATTTGAAGATATTTTTAATGTGAAGGATATTGATCCAGAAGGAAAGAAATTTGACAGAGGTGAGTACAGGCGTTCATATTTTAAAAATAAATATTTTTGTGTGTGTATGTTGAAGTATATTGCCACTTACTTTCATTTTACTGGTACATAACCGTAGCTAGTCACATGGCCACACGAAGTTAAGTAAGCATGGGTTTAAGTTAGGTTGGAATGAATGTAGTCGGTTAGTCGCTTAAAACGGCAACTATCGGAATTCACTTTAACAGAAGGATTTGCTGTTAAGGGGGTTTATAAAAGCACTTCCTTGTTATAGCCATTGACAAGCTCTATAATAAAGCTGTATGCATCTTGGAGTGTTGATATTGTGATGTCCGACTAATTTGAGAGTGTAATAGGTCTGTTTAAATAATTTTCCTAAACTTCACTGCAATTTACAATGCTTGTTAAATGTAGAAGTAAGTGTAGTCTGATGTGAGTGACGTTTAATTTTATGTGAAAAGTGG
>Ga0209629_10002907_pt1 | contig 11941 bp, 6 predicted proteins | sample TergutCu122P5_FD_187286 | JGI IMG/M metagenome (GOLD analysis project Ga0209629, IMG submission 187286) | Cubitermes ugandensis P5 segment gut microbial communities from Kakamega Forest, Kenya - Cu122 P5 (SPAdes) (version 2) | ecosystem: Host-associated > Arthropoda: Insects > Digestive system >...
TCACACTTTTTAGATAATATAAATGCAATATAAAAACTGGAAAGTTAGGAGAAAAGACAGAGATGCCTAGGAGAAGTCCTTTAAGGATGGGAAAGTCCGCATGGATTGTGGTGTCATGTAAGACGGAGGACGAGAACAAGGATTAGCAATGTCGTACAGCTTTTTTTGCCGAAACTGAAGCCCTTCCCTCAGTCATTTCTGAACGCACTAAATACGTGACTGGGAAATTCATTATACGTACATTTAGCCCACTTACAAATATGAAAGTAATAGTTTTGCCATTGCCATGGTCTTGAATATGGCTACTACATTATGCTCAATGAATCCTAAGAATTTTAATGGGGAACCTGCAAGAAAATTCGATTTTGTAAAATTGGCTGGATGTAAGTAAGCTGTAATGTATAAACAGCAATTTGGGAGTTGTGAAAAACTTGAAAGGGACTGTAGTTTACTGTCGTATCTATCTAATTAGCCAAACATGAAAACTTGTTTTGTGCACACAGCATTGAATTGAGGTTTATATTTTACTTTCAATTTATCATACGGTTTCAAAGTACACTCCGTGTATAAAATATTTACACCCGTAAAGATTTAAGCCCTTTTTCTCACCGATTATTATAAAACTCTTAAATTCTCAAGCGATCAGCAATATATGCACAACTTTCGTATCGAATTTCACAAAATCGTACTCTAAATGTGGAACGTTTGTATTGAAACTGCTTCGCGCCCACAACCAAAGCACGTCTTTCGTTACGCCTTATTTAAAAAGAACACAAAATGTCCGTAACATACATTTGTGCTCATCTTGTGTACCGAATTCTATCAAAATGGGAGGACAGTATATTAATGGGAATTTATTTTTGACTTCTTAAACGAATTGACTTAAACCGGAGTTAAACTACTGTTATCACTGCTCTGGTTCAATGAAACATAAAAGCTCTGAACAGAGTAACTTGTTCATCAATAAATGCCAGTCAAAGCAAAACCTAATTTAATTTCACAATTAAACTAATCACGTAATTTATACAATGATTATTGAACTGATTAATGCTCCTTGTAGTTGAAATTGAAATTTTAACACCTGACACTCCCTTATAATATTGATAAAATTGAAACTGTAATTAACTCTTATGGTTGTAGCTGTATGATAATCCTTGTGGTTGGTCATAAAAATATAAAATTCAAAATTCAAAATTAATTAACAAATTATTACACAAAAATTTGTTCCTGCAGGAACAACTGCCTTGTACATACAAATTATGCTTTTAGAACCGTTAAAAAGAATATAAAGATTCACCTTCACAGCAGTTGAGATTCAGTGAGTACGGACAAACATCCGTTAAGTTCGCACACTTACTTGAATGCTTGAATAAAAAAGCTAACACATTTAAAACTATATTAATTTTTAATGAAATTAATGACGTATAAATATGTTATTAATACTGTTATTAGCTGCTTCCGATGTGCACGTACGAACACACATTATTGTACATTAAAAGGAAGTCCTAATATTTTCAGTAGTGTGCTTTGTTTCAGAATAACGATACAATTTTTCATGTAGTTTTCTAGACCCATGCCAGCTTTTATTATGATTACCGAGGTTTTACTTTCGTTCCTTAAGTTGGAAAATTGTTTGACCAACTACCAAAATAAAAGACTTCATGGCAAAGAAAGAATAAACTTAATTCTCATTTACTACCAACCTAAAATCCTTATGGGAAGTTACAAGTGTCTGTCCTTACCGATGCACATTCGCGGACCCTCCCCAAATGGAAGATATACGTAGTTCGGTCTATTGCTTTTGTTTTCCTCTGTGAAACGGTCTGGATCGAACTTCTCCGGTTCTGGGAAGTACTTTGGGTCATGGTGGATACCTAATACCGGGATATAGACCCCGGTACCAACTGGAATTTTTATTGTTTTAATTCCAGTAGGGCCAGTCATTTCGTAGTCGATGCAACAATTCCTTTCCAGAAAAGGAAGTATCGGGTATTTCCTCAGTGTCTCTGTGAACATAGGAACAGATAGCAGAGATGTGAAATAAAAGAGAAGAGAAAATGGGCGTTCGGGAGTTGAGAAATGAGTGATTTCTCCTTAATTTCAGGCTGTCTGTGCGCGTGCAGTGGGACCGTGTTTTGTAGAGGATTACTGTTGTGTTGTAATTAAGAAGGGGCAGCCCGCTACCGGAATACAGGCGATAAATATCTCTGTGTTCTGAACTATGCTAGAGTAGCTCCTCTATTTTTTTCTGGAGCTGACAAATTATCACAGCCCACACGCAATATGATGTTTACTAGTTAGTAGACGATAAATCTTGACATTACCTCTATCTTCATAAAATTCATTTATGGTACCACAATAATTACCCTAGAATCATATTGTCAATAATATTTTTTCCCTTTCTCTGAATGTTGTACACTTTTAAATAACAACTTTTATAACAGCTCACAATTATCATAATCTACGGCCGCCTTACGCATGCGGTAGCCCCAAATTATATTGTCTATTTTGTACCGTAATTTTTTAAGGTCCGGGTTTCGTTCCTTGCGAGGAAATTAACTGTTTAAAATGAGAGATTTTTTCTTTACTTCAAAAGTCACTTTGTCGTATAAATGTACATCAAGCAGTTTTACAATTCACCTCATCAAGCCCACCAATTAATCTCAAATTATTGCTTAACCCCGCTTCGTTCCTCACCTGACACAACTCTGTCCAGGTACAACATCTCCTTTATGCCATCATATGTCAGTTTACCGTCGTGTTTCTTCAACACCTGCATAATCTCCGCTCTCAGACTCTGCTGAATCTCAGGATGCAGTGCCAGCTCATACAGGGCGAAAGTCAATGTACTAGAAGAACTCTGGAATCCTGCTATCAGAAACGCTAACGCCTGTGCCACAAACAAGTCGCCGTCTATTTCTGAAAAAGAAGAACGAACTTCTGTTACAGTATCATAGCAAGCTATGTCTTCTTGTTAGGTGCAAGTTTTGTTTTGATTGTCCTTATCTTTGTGGTTCCTAATCCACTGTGTGTTGCAGATATACTCGTAAGTTTCTGCATAATTGTGGTGTGTACTTCATGAGATAATATTTGCTGAGTTGATCTAGAATTATTCTCTTTTATTAGAAACAATTATTCGATTCTCGCTATCGAAAACTTAAGCACAGGATCCTACCAGGACAAGCTTATTTTTAGTCGGCTAATAAATATCTTGTTTTTATAATTTAACCATCCTTCATGTGGTAAAATTTTCAAAATTAATTTGTCCTTTCAAATTAACAACTATTACGATATCTAATTCATAATGTGTTAAATAAGTGAAGTTTGAAATATCCTTATTTTCCTGGCTGGGACAAGCGATTTCAGAAATTGAGTGTAAGTGAAATGGTATGCTGAGTTATAATTCGCGATATTGAGTTGAAATTAATTAGGAATAATGTTTGTATTCACTTGTGAAAGTTTTTATTACAACATAAATTGCAGCATATGATAATTTATATATATATATATATACATCTAACGAACTACGCGATATTAGGGCTTGTTGGATTGTTAGGTTATTGAAGATTGGACAGATTATTTATCCCGAAACGTCGAAATGGAACTACTATTGAAGGTTGCGTAAATGGGTGATGTTATTATTGTAAAATTTTTTTCAAATTTTACCTAACATCGTGTCTCGCTTAACATAACGCTTTGTTGTAACTTACTGAACGTGGTGCCTGTGTTTGATTTCTTTGCCGACTGCACATCTCCTTGCGCTTCATCCTTGCTCGCTTGTCTCAACTGCATCATGCAATCCAGAAAGTCTTTCCGTACCAGTCCATGCTTCTCCCTGAAGTCAAAGTTATCAAATATAAAGATTATCAGGAAAGAACCTGCAGGATTACACTCAAGTAATGAAAGTTTTAGAAAATCTAAATTGTACCGCTTTTCGTCCAAAATCAAACCGTACATTTAATAGAGAACTTGAGTTCCATTTGGGAAAAAGCAGGGAAATTTCGGCATGAATTTCCCAGAAGGCGATAAATATTGTTACATTAATATGACTAAGAATTATTGATTATTAATTTTTTCTTTAAAATGCGCATAGTGAGGATGTCTGAATCTTTCGCACAGCGCTCTACATTTAGTCTATGCCATAACTTAAAAACTGAATCGACAATCTGACGTAGAATTAAACAGAACGACGCCCCCAAAAATAAAGTAGCACAACCCAAAGGACCACAAAATATAAAGAACCATTGGACTTTATTGTGATGAATTATCGCCCAAAGTCTGGCGCAAATATTCGTATGTGTATAGTGACTGTATATAATTGTATATTGTTGGTTGAGTGAATTAACTTATTGTTTCCATTGGATTGAAATTTTTTCGCCTAAAATACCTGTAATAACAAAAAAAAATATTTCTAGATCTGGAAGTCTCAACGTTGACCATCACACATTTCTCTTTTCCGGTAGTACTGAAGTGACAGGTTCTGGGCGTGCGAAGCGGTAATAGCTAAAATGGAGTACATATTTTTTTTTAAACGAATAGAAGAAGGCAAAATTGAACTCAATTTTTAGGCTACAATTTAGATCTAAATTTGTTGGACGGGAGAGCGAATTTTAATCTTTCAAAGTACAGGCAACCAATTGGAAAACAATAATGACAAATCAATATAACAAATAACATCCAGAACTGTATACTTCGGAAAGTAAAAACAATGTCTGCTCCCTTAGTAGGAAGGAATTCCCAACAGTCTATAAATTTAATTTTGCTCGCCGATCTAGTACCTACATGAACACGCTCTTAGGGTAAATATTTTAATTGTATTGGGGTTGCTGCGCTTGGAATAACATTGCTTATGTTAATTAGCATTTGTTACCGTAACTACTGCAGTAATATTTAACTTACTCGTTTCGTTTTAATGTTTGAAACCAATAAAAACTGTAAGTACAACTGTAAGACGACATCCCTTTGTGTTTCATACAGTTAAAAATTAGAAAAATTGCCCTCAACTCAAATGGCGTTTTATTATAAAATTGTTATTTATTCACAAAATCGTATGACGATAGCGTAAGTCTGAAATTATGTACGATTATTTGAATAAAATTTGTATGCTTTCTTCTGGGTAATTCCCTGGCGCCTGAACATTATATGCCAACTTTTCGGAACACTCTACTTGTCCCATATTCGTACCCGCCTATGAAGTTGGAACAGACAGAGCGTTCCGAAAATTTGGCATTTAAAATTCAGACGACGGGAAATTACCCAGAAAAAGGCATACAAATTCAGAAAACGGCGAAAGTTTGAAATAAAGAATGTAACTACAGTTTTCACAAATATTAATTGTATTGACGCTTCTTAATTCCCACTTTTCATTAATTAGAATTTTCGCAAAAGTAGCTTCATCAGAAAATTCTTTCAACCATTTAATTTTAAATTTTTTTCTACAAGTTCGATAAAGGTTAAAAGTCATCTGACACTAAGAGAACTCCAAGAAGGCCTACATAATATGCTATGAAGTTTTTGACATTGTTCACTTCGACATTAGGAGGAAGTGATTCGTCAAACATAGTTGTAATTGTGGTTTGGAAAATTTTTCTCTTATAATTGAATAGTATGTGGAAGGGGGATAGTTAGAGTGTAAATTGAAGTGGAAGAAATTTTCTCACCTGTAATCCACTGTATTCCAGACGCTTTGCCTTACGTAATTGTTTGTTTTATCTTCCACGAAATTCAGCCGAAAAATGTTGTTAAGATATGGTGCAAACCATGCAAACACTATTGCCAGTCCCTTCTTAACAGAGACTGAAAAAACCCTTCTTATGTGTCGCCCGAATTCTGAGTCTGGGTCCTTCAGTGAGTTGCTGTTGATACCGAAGGCACAGGACGCTATGACGTCAGTGGTGAATCTGCCCATCGTCTCCTTCACCTCTACTGTGGAACCTGACAACAGTCCGTGGTAGTGTAACTGCCAAGATTTTCATGTACTAAATTTGAACTTTCAACAAACTATTTCTTTGTCGCTTTCATCCAAACTTTCTCAGCACCACAAATAAGAGAAGGCTCAATAAGTAAGCTATTGTTGATGCTACTGGTCTGCCAAAACGGTAGGATCAACATTCCGCTCTTTGTACGTATTGCACTGGCTGTTTTAATCTCTTATTACACTGTATTAATTTTTATCTGTTTACGTTTTATATATAACCTACTATACACACAATTATTTCTTTTCTTGACACACTGCATACTGTCTACATATGTCACTCATTAGACCCAACAATTTAAACATGTATATTTAAAACGTATTATGTTAAATCTTTGCGTTTTTGTCACATCGTTTGTGTTATCTCGATGTACTCATCAATTTAACGCTTATCGCAGAGGTTGGCCACATGATTGGCCCAAACGTGTAGTAGTTATAATATGTATATACAATAATGTCATTCACTTACAACCATCTGATGATTTTAGCTACCAAATCTAAATACTGTGTTTTAGAATGCGACGCCGTGTATCATTGTTGACTGACTGACGTTATATGGAGTTGTGCTGCATCCTAGGTCAACCGTGTACGACGTCATAACCCAGAAATCTGTAACGTTAATTCTATATACTTCTGTGCTGTTAAGACGGTTGCAAAACTTTGTGATTTGCCTGAAGGAATTTATAATTGCCATTTAATAGGTAAATTTCTTGTTTCATGTATGAGTACTTGCAATTTCCCTTATATATCTGTGTCGTGAAATTGAAAGCAGAAATGAGGAATTCTGTTTTGTAATTCCTAACCCGTTATTTGAGTTTGAATAAGAATGTAATCTTCAATAAATTCTAATTCTAATATAGAACGTTTAATTCAATATTATTTTGTAATAAATTTATATATTTTTACAAATATTAGGTGTTTCGCAGAATTAAATTTTGGTTTTTATACTTTCGTATTCCTATGCATCGAGAAACAGATATTTTTCGCATATTTTATATTCTTGTTGTTGTGTTTAACCTTAATTGACAACCCCTATAACGCACATTTCAGTGTCTTTAAATCTGTGGCGTTTATCCAGATCTTTGCCACAATTATAGAAAATGCTGTCATCCACATTTATTTGAAATCTGAAACCATTCGACAACAAAAGCTTGCATTTATGGAACAAATTATATCTCATTGACTACTCAATTAACATTTCTTTTTATATAGAATATTTAATCAATATACATTGTTTTCTATGCGATTCACAAAACTTCAGAGCAAATTCATATATTGTGGATACAATATTGCAAAATATGAGGATTATAAAAAAATTATTTTTCACCCAAGTAAACATCGGATCCACTTTAAGCAATTATTTCTAAATAAATTTACGTATTTTGATCGTTTTGAAAATATTACAAACATTTACTGATATTTCCGATAAACATCTCTCAGTTTCAATCATTCTTTCTTATAGAATTTCTGTTAATTTATATCCAGTAAATCATCAAAACGCCTGAATCTATTTGCAAATCAGTATAATTGTATTCATATATATATAAGAATTTTAGTTGACAGCACTGAGAAAGCTTTAGATTGTTTTATAATACTTCTTTTCTTAGAATTTATGAATCTTGATTTTTTTCCCTTGCATTATCCTCTCTCCCTTATAACCAGAACGTCTGTAAAACCTGTTTATTGGTTCCACCCCTCTTTCAATATATAGTGGCGTGTAGAATATTTTATTAATGTACTTTCTATAATTTCAAACGCGAGTTGAAAGTGAGTGATGTTTAAAATTTATAGCTGAATTTGCCTACGTTTTGTAGTTCGAACTTTGGTTGTCAGTGTATGAGAAAAATACTGCATCTCTTTTTAAATAGGGAAATATTCCTTTGCGAATAGGACCATTCAAGACTGGAAACAACTACCTGCAGAAATGTTAGAAACTCTCCCCTGCAAACTAAATACAATGAAAAAGAGGGTAAGGAACGCGATTATTGAGGTGAGTTAAAGAAAAATTAAGTGTGCGGAAAATAATTTAAAAGTGTAGTGAAGTGAAGTAAAAGTCATCTAAATTGTAAAAAATTGTAGTAAAGTGAAGGGAAGTGTAGCGAAGTGCAGCGTAGAATAAGGGTGCAATATGGTGGGGAAATATTAGAAATTATATACAGTACTTTCTTCACTTGGTGTTGTTTTACTTATATGCATTTTTGTTAAATGTATTTGTCTTGCGTGTATTGTTGTCACCTTATGCGTATTTGCTGTACCTTAGTATGTATTTGTTGTGCCTTATGTGTATTTGTTATATTATTTGTTTATTGCTGTTCTTACTTTAGATGCCGGACTGCTGGCTAGAAGTCAGTATCCGGAAGTTCCTGAGAATGGCCACCTCGACGCAGGTTTTTCTTTGTTTCACTATGTCTACAAGCTAATGCTGAGATGGTTCCCAAGTTTCCAAGTTGCTACTACTTACCTCTCTGTAGCCCTCCCGACTTAAATTTCCTATTTACTTTTGCTTTTCTTCATATATGTGTACATATAAAATAACCATTAAGACACCGGGTGATAACCCAACCGCAGCTAATACATATTATTATTATTATTTATTTTATTATTATTATTATATCATGGAACCCAATGACGGGGAACGTGACCGCACTGGACTCTGCAGGATTGAGGTACAAGGGTCAGAACTGGTAGACAATAGGTACCTTCAATACAGACGGTCACCTGTGTCACACTTACACCTGTTTGCCCTCCAGGTATATGCAAATTAATATTAAGGTAAGAAACAAGAATGATCCCTTCTAAACTCTTAAAGAGAAATAAGAATATTGTTAGCATTTAAGATAACGTTGCCAGTTACAAAGGAATGTAGAAAGCTATAAAGTTCTCTCGTGGGATCAGAATTCCAAGTCTGTAATGTGCAGTCAATAACACTGTTCTGGGCAAGGCGGACAGTACATATCAGGCACGTGAGTAACAGAAGTGTGTAATGTCTTTCAGTAACAAGGCGTCATGAAACGTCTTTCTTGCAGTAGTTCGACACTGCAAATTTTCCATTATTTAGATATATTATATATCCCTATAAATTTTAATTTCTGAAGCTTTATTTTTCAATACATTTTATAGCTGCACTGGTCTTGTGGCAACGTACCTTCAGCAGTGGCTTTTTCCAGGCAGTCAGCCAGTTCCTTACCGCAGGTGTCCACCAGGTAGAACATCATCTTTATTTTATGCGCAGTAAACACTAGAGTTAAATTTGTTCTGAGATAACGCCAAAGTTGACCTTTTAACATACCCAGGTTTTTACCGAATAGTGGGTCAAACCTTTCCTCAACCAAAAATATACGATCCATGAAGTTCTGAAAATCCTTCACCAGAATATTCTTCACCAGCTCCAGGTCACGGATCAACAAACTGGGCTTATCAAACGAGAAAATTCCCACATACGGTTTGTCACTGTGTTCGTCATATATTCTCTGCAGTTGTTCTCCTATAGTTGTCTTCTGCAAGGCACATTCCTTAAGACTGCCAAAAAACGGTGTTGGTTTTACGTAAGGGACACCGAGTTTATGCCAGAAGTTGAAGTTTCGAGTGAAATAAAAATACAAGCCAATTAGGATGGCAGTGATAACTGATGTGAAATAGAATGATAGGGACTCTAAGAACAGCAACATTGTTAGGAAGGAACAGGGATATTGTTGTTAATGTGTTATAGAATATTCGTAATATCTCTTCGTGACGAGTCAATGTAAATTTTCAGAATCGTGACTGTGGACTGTTTGTGTATGTCTGTTTCGTTTTCCGTATGCAGTAGGAAATTTTCGCTTTTGAGAATAACCTGAAAGTGTTTTCGAAATATTGTTCCTCAGAAAATCTTCACACAAATGTAAGATTACTTAACGTAATGCCTCTACACAACCCCTTCTCACTACAGTAGCAGTGACGAACTGCTGGGTTTTTAAGAGCGGTGCGAGACAAAATATTGCAACTTCACGATATCTCGAAAAGTTCGTCCTTGAATAATGGGTACTGCACTACCCGGTTTTACGTAAAGGTCACCGAGTTCCTGCCAGGTTTTGAAGTTTTGAGTGACATAAAAATACAAGCCAATTAAGAATGCATTGATTACAGAGATCAGATAGAATGTTAGGGACTGTAAGATCGCACCTTTGTTAGGAAGGAACAGGGGTGTTTGTTGTTATTGTGTTGTACAATGTTTGTAATATTTCGTAGCAACTAGTCAATGTAAATTAGCAGAATTGTGACTATGAACTGTTTTTGTATGTCTGTTTTGTTTTCTGAATGAAGTTCTGATTATTTCTTTTTCAGAATAACCTGAAAGTGCGTTAGAAATATTATTTCTCAGAAAATCTTCACCCACATATAAAATTACTTAACGTAGATAGGTTTCACTCTTTCACAGGCCACGAAGGCCCTTAGGGAGAGTAGAGTTATAGCTCTATTCTATTTTAGACCACTGCACTAGAAGGGGTTGAGGGGTCAGCGCCACGCCCCGGCAGCACCTTACCCCCGGGTAAGACCCGGTACCCATTGTACAGGAGGCTGGGTGGGACTCAGGGCCGGTCTGGACAGGTGCGGATTATCTCGCCTCACCGGAATTCGATCCCCGTACCGTCCAGCCCGTAGGCAGTCGCTATACCGACTACGCTACCCGGCCCACAATTACTTACTTAATGCCACTAAATTCCTCACTACAGTAGCAGTGAAGAACTGATACGTTCTTAAGAGCGGTGCGAGGCAAAATAGTGCCTACGCACTGCCTCTGGTAAATCATGGTACATAAAAGGGTATGAACGAAGTTGTTCATTTAATGTAATGCTGGCTCAAAAATAACAAGAATTAAATTTATTGACTTAGGATAATCACTTTAACAAACACTTGAAAACTTTACTGAAACGCTTCTGAATAATATCAAACACGTTGAAAATCGTATTTATAGTGGTTTGCAATCACTTATTACATGTCGTTGTGACACTTTTTAAAACAAGTAATTAATTATTATGTTTCATAGCACTGTGGTGCTGTAAATTGTTGTAGAATACTTATTAACACTTCTGATACGTGTTATCAATATTTGTGACACTGTGGTGCCTTAGGATGCACTATGGTGCTAATGTCTACAAATGTAGAGCGTCATGTTTTACGTGTGTGCACGGAGCCTTGTGAAAACAGACTGAATGCGTTATAAGGCCAACTTGCCCGCGTAAGCTACGAACAAAGGTACGAACTGGATTGTATTGGATCCACCCGCGTGCGAGTTGACGTATAGAAGCTTCCAGACTTGTCATACCATGACTTACCTCGTGATGATTACGTCAGCTTGGGCGCGTGGAAGCGTGCCTTACGTTATGGTGCAATCAAAAACACACGAAAAGTGTGAAATACAAATTACGACCATTAACAATCATAAAACAAAAATTAATGCACAATGTGACACAAAATTTGTCCCTTGCGTAAACAGTGACGTCATGGTGTCTCACCAACAAGTCGTCCTTCAATTTTGTGAACTGCAGTATCCGGTATTGCTGTATGTTCTCAATAGTCATGAGAATTTTTTTGGCCCAACCATCACAATACATACAAACACAACAAACGAACACCCATTTCTGCAGCGGGATTTGATCCTGCATCAATCGAGGTGTTTCGGATCTTCGCATCTGACGGTGCGGTCACCGGGACTGGAAGTTGATTTTTATGTTACTGAACTGCGATCCAGAGCTGTTATCAGGAAAAATGCTTTAAGTTTATAATATACGAGGGTTGGAACTTTAATAGTGGCAACTATTTATTTACAACTGATGCAAAATAGATACATGTTTCGAAGTCTTACTGTCCTTCACTGTAGTCACCAGCATTGTGTACAACCCGTTGCCAGCGATGTGGAAGTCGTAGGATACCTTTAGCAGCGCCTGTTGTGTTGATAGTTCGAATGGAGCGGTCTACCGCCTGAAG
>Ga0209629_10002909_pt1 | contig 11937 bp, 11 predicted proteins | sample TergutCu122P5_FD_187286 | JGI IMG/M metagenome (GOLD analysis project Ga0209629, IMG submission 187286) | Cubitermes ugandensis P5 segment gut microbial communities from Kakamega Forest, Kenya - Cu122 P5 (SPAdes) (version 2) | ecosystem: Host-associated > Arthropoda: Insects > Digestive system...
GATATTGTGCACAATAGTCAGGAAGTTGCCCGCTTGCAGAAAAAAGGTTTACGGACGATTAATCATGAGGATTTGAAAAATATGCGCAACAAACAGGTGCTTCTGCGTGCACACGGTGAACCTCCTTCTACTTACGAAATAGCCGAAAAAAATTCCATCCGAATCATAGACGCTACCTGTCCGGTGGTTTTGTTGCTGCAAAAAAAGATTCTGAAACAATACAAAGAAATGAATCCTGTCGATTCTCAGATTGTAATATTTGGTAAAATCGGACATGCCGAAGTAAACGGTTTGGTCGGGCAAACCGATGGTAAAGCCATTGTTATTGAGTCGATAACCGATTTGGATTTGTTGGATTACAATAAAAACATTTACTTATTTTCACAGACGACCATGTCTGTTCATGATTTCAAGGAAATTGTAGAAGAAATACAAAAACGAATTCATAAAGACGTTAATTTCAGGTATTTTGATACCATTTGCCGGCAGGTAGCAAATCGCATACCTCATATCCGGGAGTTTGCAGCCCGCCATGATTTGATTTTATTTGTCGCCGGAGAAAAAAGCTCCAATGGAAAAGTGCTTCTAAACGAATGTACTAAAGCCAATGAAAATACTTACCTCATTTCCAATTCCGATGACATTCATCCCGAATGGCTGAACAATGTAAAGTCAGTCGGCATTTGTGGAGCAACGTCCACTCCTAAATGGTTGATGGAGGATGTGGCGCGGAAGATTGAATAATATGTTTACAACTGCATCTTCTGCCTCAATAATTTATAACCTGAAGCGCTCGCTTTCAGACTATTTCCGTTTTTAAGCCAGACCTTGTAAGTTTCCTTTTCGTAAAGTTCTATTTTTGAAATACAGGTAAGATTAACAATAAACGAGCGGTGAATCCGGACAAATAAATTGTCGGGCAAATGCGTTTCCCAATATTTCATCGTTCGGTCTTTCAGAAATTTACCTTCCGGCGTATAAATCAACACATAATCGCCATCGGCTTCAATGTATTCAATTTGTTCGACCGGAATGGAAAATATCGCTTGGTTTTTTCTAACGCTTATTCTTGTAATTTTTTCAATAGTAACATTTTTCTGCCTGTTTTCCACCTCTTCGAGCATTACTTTTTGTTCCTTTATTTTGTTGGAAGACATAAATAAATAATAAGTCAAGATAAAAACAAGATGAATTAAAAAGCCGCTTACAAAGCGAAAAGGAAGAGTTTCCAAAAAGAAACCATTGTAAAAGGTATTATGTGACAAAAAATTATCTATCAGCAGATAACCGACCCCCATCCATATAGCGAAGGAAATCAATAGCAACAACAAATGAAACAGGATGAATAAAGGAATACTCAGAGCAATATCGCGATAGTAACGAACCGGATACCACAACGCCAAAATACAACCGGCTTGCAAGAGATTGAAAATTAAAGCATCATAATAAATAAAAGAAGGAGAAGGTATAAGAAAACTGTAATATAAAAGCAGTATCTGAACAACAATAATTGTCGCCCAGATACCGGTAAAATAAAAACGTGCTTGAATGTTTTGAAGAAAAGGATTATTCATAACATTTGATTTCTCCGCCACCGAATACGGCTTCTAACTCTAAGTAAACTTGTTTGCCGCTTGAAGAAAATTGCGCTACATTGCGAGGCCTGTTGTCTACAAACGAACCGAAAATGCCCGTTTTTTGTATGATAATATTCCAATCATCAGGCACATACAAAATAACGCCCCCAAAGACAGCCGAAACCTTAATATGTACTCTATCTACCTCCGGCGATAATTCTATTTGCGTAAGATCCAATTCCAAACCACTGAAAACAGAACTGATTTCGATACCTTTCACATGGGTGTAAGTCCATTTTTCTTTCGATCCGCTGAAAACATAGTCTTGGGTAACGATTCCATTTTGATTTACGCCCATTTTGGACTTCTCTACTCCATTCAAATCTTCGATTCTATTATCAAAGAGAATAGTATTTCTTCCGGCAGATGCGATACGATACGATTTTTTCGTAGAGGATCTGATGATAAAAAGAATTCCTATAACGATGATTACCAACGGAAAAAAGAATCCATTGACATTCACATTAAAAATTCGCGGCAACAAAAACAGCGCTCCTATAGCGGATAGAAAAATTCCTGCGCTCTTATTACTTGACTTACCATCAAATAACAAAACAACTCCGATTCCGATCAATAAAGCCGGCCATGAAATGATAATGTGATAAACTTCCCACGGGATAATATCCAAGTTATGAAATAACAGGAAAACTCCCACAAATACGATAATGATTCCTAATACTGCTTTTCTCATTTTTTTATATGTTAATTTGGTGAATAACTGAGAACAAAATTATGAGGAATTATTTTTTATTTAAATACAGATTCGTCGAAAAACAAGAAATTTTCGATAAAACAGGGGATTTTGTCGATTAAAACCTCGCAAACCATTTGCAATAAAGTTGCAACCCGCATAAATCACACTTAGGTTTACGTGATACGCAAACATACCGTCCATGTAATATCAACCAATGATGTGCTATAGACCACAACCGTTTGGGAATATATTTGGTAAGCTCCTTCTCCGTTTCCAAAGGCGTTTTGGAATTATCCGTCAAACCAATCCGGTTAGCCACCCTGAAGACGTGCGTATCCACTGCCAAAGCCGGAATATGGAAAGCGACTGAAGCAACTACATTTGCTGATTTTTTTCCAATACCGGGCAATTTCAACAATTCGTCAATACTCGAAGGGACTTTTCCACCGAAATCGGCGACTAATTTTTTAGCCATTTCAACCAAATGGTTGGCTTTGTTATTGGGATAAGAAACGCTTTTTATGTATTCAAAAACCGTTTCTTTGTTAGAAGCAGCCAAAACTTCCGGCGTGGGAAAAGCTTCAAACAGCGCAGGAGTAATCATATTAACCCTTTTATCTGTACATTGCGCCGACAATATTACCGAAATCAATAATTGAAAAGGATCATGGTAATGCAACTCTGTTTCGGCGATGGGGATATTTCGCTCAAACCAATTGATTACTTTGCTATATCTTTGTTTTTTAGTCATAATATTCTTTTGTGTTTTACACCGTCATTGCGAGGGCGAAGCCCGAAGCAATCCAGTATGTATTTTCTGGATTGCTTCGCCGCAAGCGGCTCGCAATGACGGAGCTACGACTGTCATGTCGCCGCCTCAAATTCCCTCAGAAACCGAACATCATTTTCAGAAAACAACCGCAAGTCTTTCACCTGATATTTCAGATTGGTAATCCGTTCGATACCCATTCCGAGGGCATAGCCCGAATAAATTTTACTGTCTATTCCGCAGTTCTCCAATACGTTGGGATCGACCATGCCGCAACCCAGAATTTCCACCCAACCTGTGTATTTACAAAACGGACATCCTTTCCCGCCGCACAGGTTACAACTGATGTCCATTTCGGCGCTTGGTTCAGTAAATGGGAAGAAAGAAGGACGCAAACGAATTTTGGTATCGGCTCCAAACATTTCTTTTGCAAAAAACATAAGCGCCTGTTCCAAATCGGCGAAAGAAACATCTTTATCCACATACAACGCTTCAACTTGATGAAAAAAACAATGCGCCCGATAAGAAATAGCTTCATTGCGGTAAACTCTTCCCGGACAAATGATGCGGATTGGCGGTCGCGTTTTCTCCATTACACGCGTTTGAACGGAAGATGTGTGCGTTCTCAACAGCAAATCCTTTCCTTGTTTCACAAAAAAAGTGTCCTGCATATCGCGTGCCGGATGGTCATCGGCAAAATTCAGGGAAGAAAAAACATGCCAATCGTCTTCAATTTCAGGACCTTCGGCGATACTGAATCCCAAACGTGCAAAAATATCGCAAATCTCTTTCCAAACGATTGAAATCGGATGTCTTGTACCGACGCGATAAGGATAAGAAGTTCGTGTTAAATCGATGGCTTCATCATTATGATTTTGATTATCGAAATTTTCCTTCAGTTCGCTGATTTTCTGTTGCGCTTTTTCTTTCAGTTCGTTCAACTTTTGTCCGATAACTCGTTTTTCCTCTGCGGCTACATTTCGAAAATCGTTCATCAGATTAGTGATTTCGCCTTTTTTACTCAAATATTTAATCCTTAGCGACTCTATTTCTTCGCTGTGGCTGACGCTTAAATTATTAATTTCTTCTAATAACGCATTGATTCTGTCAATCATACCCTTTTACTTGTAATTATTTCCGAGCAAAGGTACGAATAATTCCCAATTTTTTTAATAATTTTGCTGGTCTTTATAAGTTACTTAAATACAAATTATTTCTTGAATGTTATTTATTGAACCTTATTTTGCGGAATACGGTTATATCGGTTTGTTTGTTTTGTCGTTTCTGGCGGCAACTGTTTTGCCGTTCAGCTCGGAAGTAGTATTCTTCGGGATGCTTTTAGGGGGTTACGACGCTTGGACATGCACCTTAGTCGCAACGGCTGGCAATTGGCTTGGCGGTTTAACATGCTATTATATAGGCTATTTAGGAAAAATCGAATGGATAGAAAAATATCTCAAAATAGACAAGGAAAAATTAGACAAATGGCTTTACAAGACTCAAAAATACGGCGGATGGCTTGCTTTTTTCTCATTTGTACCCTTCGCCGGCGACGCTATTGTCGTTGCAACCGGCTTTTTGCGCTGCCGGTTTTTAATTGTTGCTTTTGCATTGCTTGCAGGCAAATTCCTGCGTTACGCTTTAATTATGTATGCCAATAATTTGTTGTTTTGAATGGTGGTTAATTATAACCTAAGGAATATACAAATCCGCTTGCAATAGATTACATTCCTTAATCATTTCGATGGCATAATCCAATTTTCCTACATCTTTGGCGGAGGTATTATTCGTACCGAAAGTGAATTTAGCGCCGGAAGCTTTTGCCAATTTGATAAAGTTTGGAGATGGAATCCGGTATCGGTTATTAATTTCGATAGCTACATGGCTTTGTATGCAGGCGTCAATAATCCGCTGCATCCGTTTTTCTGTCCATAAAGAATCATATTCGGGCATCAATGGACTCGGGATGAATGTCGGATTCACGTAAATATTAACCGGTTCGGTGGAAATAATATGGCAGGCGCGATCAACCAACATATCCATAAATTGTTGTTTGTCGTCGATAAACGTTTCTTCCGGAATCCATATACGCATTCGCCTTCCTTTATGATCAGTCCAGGTCATAGCGTCTGTAAAACGATAGTCAAATTTGGCAATGGCTTCGGGCGAAAACATCTCGGTCCATTCTCTTCCTTCGGCTTGCATGGGCAACAAAAAAGGGAAGTTTTGCATTGTATCCAACCACTGAATGATTCCTGCATCGTCTGTAATCGGGAAATTTTTTCCGCAATTAGGAGCAATCCCGTAGGTAATTCCATACTTACGAGATTGAGCGGCGGCTTGTTCTGCAGTCCATCCTCCTTTTAAGTGCAAATGATAATCAATTGTCGGAAAATTTCGTTGTTGCAGCCGGATGATTTCATCAGTCGTTTCGTCAATTCCCTCTGTGGCTGATTGTTTATCGTCAGGTAACGTGCAAAGGCGAATATTCCTGAATGAAATAGAGGCATCCGAATAGTTGAAAAAAACCAAATTACCGTTAGAGAGCAGTCTGTTTGCGTAAGCCATTTCCCTGTACGGTTGTTTGGGTTCGGTATAATCGGTTATTAAAATATTGTTGACGAAAACCTGTATTTGTTTTCCGGTAACTGCAATTTTAAAGGGTATCCAAATGTTATTGGAAACCATTCGCTTCGCAAAATTACGGACGGCGGACAAACTACCCGATTTTCGCCATTCAAAAGGTTCTTTGTTGTTGTTCAGCAATACTTCGTAACCTTTTTCCATCGATTTGTCCGAATGAAAAAACACTCCGCCTACCGCTCCTGAATCGGTTTTACATTCCAACTCCAGTTCAAAATTCTTACAGGAAAACAAGGAATTTAGTTGGGCTGATTTCCCCAATAACGTAAAGGAATCTGCCGAAACAGATACATTTTCAGTGAATTGCCATTTTGAAGAATCATCGGGCTTTAGTGTTTTGAAAGAAGAAGTATGGGTACAGGACGCGAATAAACATAATACCGGAAGCAAAAAGGATATAATTTTGTTCATAATAATTTTTCAAATTGTTCTTTAAATCAGTATAACTTGCAGTTCACATATTATTAAAAAATTAATTTTCACAAAGGTATGTACTTATTTCTGTACTTACAAATAAAATCGTATTTACTTTCAATCAAAAATAGGTCAGCGTGAAAACCTTGTGTTTCCCCTATAAATTTTTGCATAATTTTTATTCGTTTGTGTGTAAATTGATGTTTTTTTTGCTAACTTTGTTTTCTCAAAGGCGATCTATATAAATGAAAATATAAAATAGGGAACAAGCCTGCAATCAATAACAATCTTCGAGAACAATTCGAGAACAATTCGAGAACAATTCGAGAACAATTCGAATTATTATAAGTTCAGGTACGGTTTAATAATAGTGTTGTTATGGTGAACAAAAATGAACAACTTTCGCCGTTAGCCGAAAACTGTTCATTTTTGAAAGTCAACAGATCGAGCCTGTTACTGTTACCTGTTAATGTTTCACTATCAATTTCCCCTGTCCTGTTTTTTCTCCATCGGAAACAGTCACGTTGTAAACGCCGTTTTTAAGTGACGAAACCGACAGATTGAATTTCTTGCCTTTCTTCTTCCCGTTGTATGCAGGAGTTCCGGACATATCCGTTATTTGAACCGTATAGGTCGGCTCCGTTGCGCTTGCTGCTTCGGATGAGTTGCCGGCGTTATCGAGAACCTCTACGAAAACATCTGTGGAGGCGGGGTTGGGAGAGAAAATCAATCCAGAAGACGTTTGATAGCCGACTTGAATCCCATAATATACCCAACCGGATATATCACAGCCATTGGATACTCTGCAACTTAAATAATAATAAGTACCCGGAAAGCTGTTGCTAAAATCTACGACTGCCGGGTTTGAATACGGACTATAGGACAGAGGAGCATACGGATCGATCTTCCATTCGTAGGTGAGAACAGATGTGGACAAACTTGAATTGAACAGTGCGTCGTAAGAGGAAGGATGCTGTGCATAATATAAATTGTAGTTGCTCGGAGAGGGAGAAGATGGTCCGGTGATATTATAAACAATTGCCGATCCTCCGAGCCAAATATCATACTTTTTCAATTCCACCCCGTTACTGTTTTTTACACTTACCCAAGCCAGTTCGGAGGAGCTTGCTCCGGTTACTTTAGTGGAATACGTAGAAGTGTTTGATAAAGAAAGGTTACTGCTCTTATCCCAATAATACCCTGATCGCCAATTAGTGGCTGAATAAGTAGGAATATTGCCAGAACATATAACGACGGGGCCGGTGATGGTTAGAGGATATGGATCGCCGACTCCCACAATATACCAAGCGTTAGTAACTGAAATTACTTCCTGCGAATTTATTATACCATATATACTAGCTGCAGCTTGGATTGTTGCATTTCTTGCATTGGCGAAATTTGTACTTGATGTCATGTAATCACATTCTGCACGATATACTATTCTTGCAGCTTTGTCAATTCCTATCCCTGTTATGTAATATGTATTTCCAATGCCATCGGTTATGCTTCCTCCAACTGATAATAGATAAAACCAATAATTCATTACGCCACTGTTGCGATGGACGCCTCCATTGTCCCAAGTCAGATCAGACGGATTCAACCAATTAGTTCCTCCATACGTATTAGGTTGTCCAAAATCTGTTGGGTTCGACATACTTCTGGTAGCAGTACCCAAATCTTCACCACAAAGCCATGTTTGTTTGTTGGTTGTTGCCCAATTTTCTACGCATGCACCCCAAATGTCACTCAAACTTTCACTAATAGCTCCAGATTCTCCTTGGTATGTAAGATTTGCAGTAAATTGACAAATGCCATGCCCCATTTCATGAGCAACAATATCTAAAGCTACAAACGGGCCATAAGTTCCACCATTCCCATCACCATATCGCATCGTTTTGCTCGTTGGATCCCATTGAGCATTAAGTGGCCATTCATTCCCATCATTTGCATAATAATGTACAAAGCCGGTAATATTTAAACCGGAATTGTTCAGACTATTTCTTGAAAAAACACTGCTCCAGTAATCTAAGACTTTTTCTTCTGCCCAATGAGCGTCTAAAGCAGCTTGATTTTGAGTGAAAGTTGACCAGTTTCCTGATGTCCAATTGGCAGTCGTATTTGCAAATTCAGTAGCACTCCCGGTGTTCGAACCATTTGCACAATTCTTCGTATTTATGATTACAGTCCCACCCGATGGAAGTGTTCTGCTTTCATATAATCGGTATCCACTGTTATAAGAATCGCAAGTGATATTTTGGGGGCCGCTATACAAAGTTTGTGCAGATCCGGTAGCATTGTTATCCATGATTAACGGAATATCACGGATGACTTCTCCATTTGTGGCATCAACAAAGATGAGTTGTTCGTTATCCGGTTGCAGAGAAGAGATTGTAAATTTCCATGATAATTTAAAACAATCTTTTTCTTTCAAGTTGTCTTTTGCAAACACCAATTCTCCTTTAGGATAATAGGTTGCGTATGGATTATTCTCTTGTTGTCTGATAAAATTTTCCATATCCAAATCTTCCCACTTATACTTTTTGGCACCAACATATTCCAAGGCTTTCGATAGCGCTTGCTTTTCATTAATTTTCGGCTTTTCTGATGGAACATTAATGTCCTGAAAATCACCATTGATTACTTCAATTTCATCATCTTGCCCATGTACCAGATACTCGGCATTATCTACTTTAATTCCCTTGTAGTATTGTTGGAATTTCTTGTGAGTTATTCCCAAGTCGTCGATTATTTCGCTTTTCAAACTAAACCCATCTTCCTTCTTTGCTTTCAATACTGACTTCAGGAAAGTTGTGTCATTTTGCATTTTCCTGTCAGAATTTTCATTTTTCTTAAATCGAGCAAACTCGATTTTCCCGCTCTTTCCTCTTTGAATAAATAAAGTATCTCCCTGTTGAGCAAACACTGGAAAATAGATCCCGATTACAATAAAGAGAATAATTGTTTTTAATGTATAGGTTTTCATATTTTTTATTTTATTGTTTGTTATTTAACTCTTAAAAATAAATATTCATTAGCACTTCCACAATAAGAAGGGGGCGCGTCAGTAAAAACGTATAGTGTATCGTTTAGTATTTTATCAAAATACCATCCGGAAATAGGAACAGCTTTATTTTGTGTATCACTTAATAAAACGTATGTCGTATAATCTGAGTTTGTTTTCTTTTTTTCCCAGCTATAAGAGAATCTACTGTCAAGATCAAGCGCGTCATATCCATCTTGAGTCACAATAACACTATCTTTTGTGATATCAACAAATGTATGAGTTAGATGCCATAATCCGACAAAACCACAAGTACTATATTCAGTCCATTGCCATTTACCCTCAACACATCTTTGAATAACCGGCAAGGGTTGTGTATACAAGTTCTCGATATTGCTAAAGTCTATTTTTGACATATCAATATTATCATCTTTGCAAGAAGAAGCGCTTACTACTATAATCAGCATTATTGCTGTAATTTTGAATATATTAATTTTCATATTTTATTAAATTATTTTGTTTGATAAAATTGAAGGACATATTTATCTCGCCGCTCCCGCCTTTCGATTCGGGAGCATTACGATATTCCGTTGCGTGCCACCGGCCTGAACAGTGATTCTGTTTGGCCGGGAATTGCCTTTGTCGAGCAAAAGCAGCAATGAAGCCGAATAGGAGAAAGAACAGGCTCCACGTAAATATCCGGCATAAAACCGGTCATTCTGTTTATATATCCCTTCGGTATAGCCGTAAGGATAAAAAACTCTAAAAGAAAATCCATATTCATTTATTATATTAAATCTTGTTTCTCACTTGCCAAAAATAAACAATTATTTTTAAATCATCCAAACATTTATTAATATTTTTTCACTATTTACCAATTATAGCTCGGTTAATAGTGAATAAAAATACAAACATAAACTCTTTTTATTATATAATGAAAAAAAATTAAAAACGTTGCATCGTTTTTGAAAAAAATTAAAAATATTTTATACAGCACACCCTAAAGATGGCATTTTCACGAGATGCAACTCTTTACTGTCCTCTCGCTCGGCGTAGCGTCCCTCGCATAGCCGTCAGGTTAAGCGATATAGTTATTTAATTAATCTACAAATAGTATATAGTTGTACTGCGATTTGGTAGAAAATCTGTGATATGCTATCTGCTCATCAACCATGCAGTTCCTTAAGCAATAAAGAACCGCATCTTTAAGCCTCGAAGAATAGATGTATAAGTTGCTGCCTTTATAAAGGCAATAGGCTTCCCTTTATAAACCCAATACATCTCCCTTTATAAAGGCAGACCTCTTCCCTTTATAAAGGGAGTAACTTTATCTCCTATTCTTTAGACCACGAAGAACTATTCTTTGACCCGTACAAATGAATACTATTGAATAAAAAAATGGGACCCACTTCAAAACAGAAGGTCCCATCTCCATCAGACTTATGAAATTTATGCGCACCACAAAGTACGGAAAAAAAAATAAATCTACCAAATATTTTTTTAGCTTTTTTTTATTACTATCTGATATTATTTTATGTATTTCTTACTTTATTTTTTCAACAATGACTAACATGAAGAAAAAACTCCTTAAATATTGTGTAAACCATTATCAATCAAACATATTTCGACACAAAATATAAATCTTATTTTTTTATTGTATTTCAAATGTTGAAATAATAGCTTCATTTGCTGAGTTACTTCCCGCAAAAATAGAATATATTCCCGGATAAACGATAGTCTTATTTAAATCTTTACTCCATTTTTCTAAATCATCCACAGGGATAGCGATTTTCACTTCAGCGGTTTCTCCCTTATTGATTGACTTTCTTTCAAATTGACGTAATTCTTTTATAGGAAAATGCTTTCCTTGAGGATATTTGACATATATTTGAACGACTTCATCTCCATCTCTTTTACCATCGTTTTTGACTTTCAGCGCGCCGCAAATGATTTCGCCGGCGTGATAAACTTTTTTTGGTTGTGTTTCCCATTGATAGTTGAAGTTGGTATAACTCAAACCAAAGCCGAAAGGATATAAAGGCTTTCCATTGAAATATTTATAAGTACGGTTCGACATATCGTAGTTTTCAAAATCAGGCAAATCGGAATCGCTTGCGTAAAACGTAACAGGCAAATGCCCGGAAGGATTGTAATTACCGAAAAGAACGTCGGCAATGGCTTTCCCTGCAAATTCACCTCCGTACCATGAGTTTAGAATAGCGTCTAAATTTTCAGTTTCCCATGGAATGGCAATGGCGCTACCTGTCATCATAACGAAAACAACGGGTTTTCCGGTAGCTTTCAACGCTTTCAGCAAATCGGTTTGTACTTGGGGCAACATAATAGAAGTTCGGTCGCCTCCGAAGAAACCTTTCACATTTACTTTCATTTCTTCGCCTTCGATTCTGGGTGAAATTCCTCCAACATATATAATAAGGTCAGCGTCTTTGATATTTTTAATCGTGGAAGCAAAGGATTTCGGCGTTTCGCCATAATAACCGATTACTGTATCTGAATAAATTTTCACATTGTTACCTAATTCTTCTTTGAGTCCGTCTAAAGGAGTAATAATCCGCGTAGGAAAACCGTTGTAATTACCTAATTGTACTTCCGGCAGGTTGATATTTGGGCCAAGTATCGCTACTTTTTTCATAGTTCCTTTAGATAAAGGTAAAATGCCGTTGTTCTTAAGCAATACGATAGATTGGCGCGACATTTTCAGCGCTAAATCCTTGTGAGCCTTTGCTTCGAGAGCTGTCGAATCTATTTTGGAGAACGG
>Ga0209629_10002910_pt1 | contig 11935 bp, 10 predicted proteins | sample TergutCu122P5_FD_187286 | JGI IMG/M metagenome (GOLD analysis project Ga0209629, IMG submission 187286) | Cubitermes ugandensis P5 segment gut microbial communities from Kakamega Forest, Kenya - Cu122 P5 (SPAdes) (version 2) | ecosystem: Host-associated > Arthropoda: Insects > Digestive system...
ATATTATTGATGCCAATGTGTCGTTGAACACAGACAAAGCAAATGGTGGAACACGTGAATATCAACCTTTTGAGATAAATATTGGAAACTAACAACGACATACTAAAAAATACTTTCTCCACTTACGATGATGTACGATTTGAAGGCTGGATTGCTTCGCCGCAAGCGGCTCGCAATGACGGGAAACGAAAATAACAAAGTGTCAAGCGGCGTATGTCCCAACTTATTTGTCCCCTATTCGGGGTTATTCATATATATCTCCTTCGGAGATAAGTTCGCAATGCATGTATTTTCACATAGGCTCGGGGGAAGCAACCTCAGATTCGTTTAAAATAATCAATCGTTTTTGTATATGAATAACTTGCCACGATGCGCATCTCAACCCTTTTACCCTGCGCATCTCAACCCTTCCGCGATGCGTAGGGTAACAACTCTGCCCTGCGCAGGGTGGAAGGGTTACCCTACATAGGGTAAACGCGATCGGATACGCAGGAGGACGCGGTAAAAAATTGTTCAGAATATCTAAGCAATTATATCAACTAACGCTTTTTCAATATCCTCCTGCGAGAATCCCCGACTTGCTGCAAACCGCAGGATCTTTTGCCTTATCTCAAATTCGCTTTTCCCTTTGACCGATTTCTTTTTCTGTTTAATCAACAGACGAAGCCGTTCAAGATTTTCTTCCGGATTCAAGTTTGCCAAAGTTTCCTGTATCAGTGCTTCGGGAATCTGTTTTTTCCTGAGTTCAAACTTGATTTTGTAAACTCCCCAACGACTATATTTTGACTTATCATTGACAAAAGCCTTGCAATAACGTTCTTCATCTATAAATTTTTCTTTTTGGAGTAGCCTGATGATTTGATTCTGCTGGTCAACCGGAATTTCCCAGTCATCCATTTTCCGGCGAACATCCCAAACGCATCGTTCGGTACGGCTACAATAAGCCGCAAAGCGATGCAAAGCCTGTCCATAACTTAATTTGCTCATAATTTTTTTCTTTTATAGAAACAACGGAATTATCTAAAAACTCTATTCTTAAAATATTCTTCCTTCAGCCATAATTTAAATACAGGATCCTGAATCTCAATATTTTTGGCAGTTATATCAATAATTTCTTTCGATTGAAGCGCATCTTTTATTCTGATGATATTGGCAGAGGTTCCAAGCCGGTATTTTTGCAGATTTTCCTGCCCAAATGCCGTTTCGCCGGCAAGAATCGCACGCAGAAAATAAAGTTGCATAGCCGTAAGGCTTTCCGCCAAGCCTACAAAGAGCAGACTTAACTGGTTTTTAATACTTTGCAATGAATCATCAATGATAGAAATCGAACAGTTTGTTTTTGTACGCAACCATGCCTGTTGTGCGAGTTGCTGCACATAATACGAGTGATTTTCGACCTGTTCGGCTAAATATTCTGCATGTTTTCGTGAAATATTTTTACCCGTATCTTTAAAACGTTTTCGAATAAATTTTCCCCAGGTTTTATTATCGATTTTTTCCAAAAACATAATGTCTCCAAACTTGTAAAACGGCATTTCGGCGTTTGAAAAAATATCAAGCAACATCTGCCGCTTACTCCCGTAGAGACAGTACGCAACCTGTTGATGATGTTGCCAGTGCGACCGAAGTTTACGTTGAAAAGCGAGCGAATCATCGAAACCTCCGATATTTTGGAACTCATCAATACAAACCACTATTTTTACGTCCTTTGCCTTTGCAATCGTTTCGGCAATATCAATGATTTCATCAGGATTTTTCTTTAAATCCGCCCATTCTATTCCGAATGATATTTCCGCCTGATTGTCGGGAGAAAACGATATTTTCGGCAACAGTCGCGAAAGAAAAGTTTTAGCATTTTCAGCCCATTCTTCCCATCGATTGGAAGTGGCTTTTATGAGCGATTGCGCAAAATATACATAAAATTCACTTTCGTTGCGAACATTGAAAATATCCAACAGACAAACTTTAATATTCTTACTGTCAGACATTACCTGCTCTGCAACTTTTTTTACCAATGACGATTTTCCCCAACGGCGTGGTGAAATAATTGTAGTGTTTACCAACGAAAAAAAGTTTTGCGCTAAGTGTTTGCTTTCTTTTTCTCTATCGGTAAAATTATGTGTTTCAGCCGTTTTTCCGTAAATGAAAGGTAATATTTCCATATTAAATTATTTTTCGACAAAGGTAAACAATGTTTTTCAACTTACAAAATTGTAACTTACAAAACTGTTAGTTTCTTTGCCGTTGTCATGAATTTAATTTTGCAATCAGTATCCGGTCATTTTCCGAAATGTCTTTCAATAATTCTACCGGATGATAATTTTTATCTTCCAGCATTTTTGCTGCCGCCTGCCCGTAGAATGAATTGGTCTCAAAATAGAGAGCGCCGTCTTCTTTCAAATGTTTACAGGCAAAATCGGCAATCCGTTCGTAGAAAAGCAAAGGATTTTCATTGGGAACGAAAAGCGCTTGATGCGGCTCGTAATCCAGAACGTTTTTTGCCATCGCCGTCTTTTCTTTCTGTGTAACATAAGGCGGATTACTGACGATGCAATCGAAAGCGCCGGAAGGAACCGGAAACGTTTCATCGTTCAAAATATCCTGTTGAAAAAAATGTACATCGACTTGGTTCTGTTTTGCATTTTGCCTTGCAACTTCCAAAGCCTTTTCCGAAATATCCAGAGCAAACACTTCCGCTCCGGGTAAATGTTTTGCCAACGCTACCGCAATACACCCGCTCCCCGTCCCAATATCCAGCGCCCTGTATTTTTTCCCCCTTTGGAGGGGGTCGGGGGGAGGAGTATCATTAATTATCCGCTCAACCAACTCTTCCGTCTCCGGACGAGGAATCAAAACATTTTCATCGACTTTGAACTTCAATCCATAAAACTCGGTTTCTCCTAAAATATATTGGATTGGACGATGGTTTTTCAGTTCGTTGATAATCTCTTGTATCTTTAACTGTTCATTTAAAGATATTTGTTTATCTTTGTGCCGCAAAATGGAAGATTTATCCATCTGGCAAACGGATTCCAACATCATGTAACTGAATGATTTGATTTCAGCAAGGGAATAAAAATCCCGCAGTTGTTCTTCTATGAACCGGAAAATATTTTTCATATTGCAAAAGTAAGTATAATGAATCAAACTGACAATAATTTTCTCTATATGCGCCGCTGTTTGCAGTTGGCGGCTTGCGGAAGAGGTTTCGTAGCTCCGAATCCGATGGTAGGCGCAGTAATTGTTTACAATAACAAGATTATCGGCGAAGGCTTTCACGCCCAATACGGCGGTCCCCATGCAGAAGTGCAAGCCATAGCTTCCGTAAAAGATAAAACACTTTTAAAAAATTCAACACTCTATGTTAATTTAGAGCCTTGTTCGCATTATGGAAAAACGCCTCCCTGTGTCGATTTAATCCTTGAAAAGCAAATTCCCCGCGTGATTATCGGACATGAAGACCCTTTTCCTGAAGTTTCTGGACGAGGGATAAAAAAACTTCGTGAAGCCGGAGTTGAAACGCTTTGCGGCGTTTTGGAAGAAGAATGTAAAGAATTAAACAAACGCTATTTAACTTATATGTTTCAACATCGCCCTTACATTATACTGAAATGGGCGCAATCGTCCGATGGATTTATAGACAGGCACAGGGATGAAAATGACGGAAAAAAGCCGGTTAAGTTTTCAAATTCTTTTACACAAATGCTTGTTCACAAAACCCGTGCGGAAGAATCGGCAATTATGGTCGGGACGCGGACTTTGCGTTTGGATAAACCTGCATTGACTGTCCGGTATTGGAATGGAAACAATCCCGAAAGAGTAATAGCCGATAGCAAGCAGCCGCTTCAGCAACAAGTTAAAACGCTTTATGAACGGAAAATTCAGTCGCTGATGGTCGAAGGAGGAGCTAAATTATTACAGTCGTTCTTAAACGAAAACTTGTGGGATGAGATACATGTAGAAGTTGCATCATTTCCCCTAAAAGAAGGAGTTGCCGCTCCAATTCCTAAGGGTACGCTTCAAAGTGTTCAAAAATGTGAAAATTCAACGCTTTTTCACTATAAGAATAGCTATAACTCCTAAAAAAACCTAAATATTGCATAACATAGTGATTAAACTCAAAAATGTTTCTACTTTTGTGGGTTAAATGAAGATCGATTTTATGAAGACAACATTAAAAAATGGATTGTATTTGCTTAGTTTTTCGTTACTTGCAAGCCTGATGGCTTCCTGTCTCGGAAATAATAATTATACTGGAGATACATATCCCATAACTGATGCAGAATTGTTGAGCCTCAGCTTAACAAGCGATTCTGTACCACTTTTAAAGAGTGTGGTTTTCACCATCGATCAACGAACCGGTATGATCTACAACTATGATTCAATGGCTTATCAAACGGTTATAAGGGATAGTGTGATTATAAAATATGTAAGCGGAGTCGGTACGGACAACGTGTTAAACATCACTGGCGGCGATTCGATTTGGGTGAAAAACGGCGACTCAATCAGTATTTCCAAGCCATTGACTTTAAGGGTTTACGCTCTCGACGGAGAAACGACGAAAACATATACGCTGCAATTAAATATTCATCAAGTGGATCCGGATTCGATGCAGTATGCTCAGGTAGCTTCCGGACTGTCGTTTCTTCAAACCGGAGATACAAAAACAGTTGCGTTTAATAGTCAGTTTCTTACCTATTCAAGAATAAACAATCAAATTCAGTTATACAGTTCGTCCGATGCCGTCCATTGGACGCAGAAATCTTTTTCAGGTCTTCCTGCAAATGTGGTCATTAGGGGGATTCAAAGTAATAACAACCAACTGTTTGCCTTTACGGACGATGGCAGGTTATATATTGACTCGATTGGCAATCAATGGGAATTGGTGAATAAACCTTCTTCCATAAAAGTAAAAAACATATTGGGTTATTTGAGCGCTACTTCCAATAATCCGGAAGGATTAAGTCTGGTCGTAGAAAGTGAAGGTGTAAACATCTTTGCGTTAGCCGATAAAGATTTCATTCAATGGAATTATGATACTACGCCTGTTCCAAATGATTTCCCCTTGTCCGGTTTTTCAAGTCACAGCTACCAACAGATGTATTTGTCCCGAATCAATGTTTTCGGAGGAATTTCTGCAGACGGGCGTGTACAAAATGCGACATGGACAACCTCAGACGGTCGTTATTGGGCGAAGCTATCCAATGATAACAATGCTTTACCACGATTGGAAGGCGCTAATGTTTTTTATTACGGCAACGGATTTTGGCTGATAAATGGTAGGGTTGGAAATGGTTATAACAAAAAGGTTTATTATTCGCCGGACGGAGGAATTACTTGGCAGTTGCAGCCGGAGAAATGCAGCTTGCCCAACAATTATATCGGACGATATGGCGCTTCTTTGGTTTTGGATAAAGATAACAAATACTTTTACATCATCGGCGGAAAACAGACCGGCGTTTTATCCGATATATGGAAAGGATTTTTGAATAAAGTGGAATTTGATCATTAAGAATATAATTTTGAAGCATTTTTAACGTTTTTCATTATAGAAATAATGTGCTACATGAAACTTGCTTCGAGAAAATATTTCTTATGTAAAATATTGATTATAATGCTTGTTTGCTTTACCGGCACAACAGCGGTTGCGCAAGAGTACAAGTACGAAATCGGAGGAATGCTTGGCTCGTCGATGTATATGGGCGATGTCAATCAAACAAACTTGCTTCGGGGATTTAATCCGGCAGGCGCTGTGGTTTTCAGGCGTAATTTCAATTTTCGCTGGGCATTGAAAACCGATCTGATGATGGGACGAATAACAGGCAATACAAAAAATACGGACAATGTATTTCCAAATCAGGGAGAAGCAGCGTTTTCCCGCAATTTTTTTGAATTGGGAGGACATATCGAGTTTAATTTTTTACCGTACAGCGATAAGTTCGCTTATTTAAATACAAGTAGATTCGCGCCTTATTTGTTGACGGGTTTAGGAGTTACAGTTGCTTCAGGGTTTGGAAGCGTGAATTTTCCCTTGGGATTAGGGGTAAAATACAAGATTAGGAATCGGATTAATCTGGGCTTGGAATATGCAGTACATAAATTGTTTAGCGACGGCTTTGATGCACCGGATAAGACCGGGTTTAATTTAGATAATCCTTATAAAATACAAAGTGGTATTTTTAAAAATAAAGATTGGTACAACACATTGATGTTCTCTGTTACTTGGGATTTTGGTCCCAACGATAGAAAATGTACAAATGAATAATATGTCATTAAAAGAAACGATTGATTTAGAACGACTTCCCAAACATATTGCCGTTATTATGGACGGCAACGGGCGGTGGGCAAAGAAAAATGGAATGGACCGGTATATGGGACACAAAGAAGGTGTTGTTTCCCTTCGGAAAGTATCGGAAGCCGTTGGTGAACTGCGTATTCCTTATTTAACGATGTACACTTTTTCGACCGAAAACTGGAATCGCCCCAAAGAAGAAATCGATGCGTTGATGGAGTTGATGATTACGGCTATCCAGAATGAATGGCAAGATTTGATGACAAATAATGTTCAACTGAAAATAATCGGAGATATCGATCGTTTACCTCCAGCAACTCGCGAACAATTAATGGATAAGGTAGATAAAACCAGCGTAAATACCGGTTTGTATCTGACCTTGGCGCTTAGTTACTCTTCAAAGTGGGAAATTACGGAAACAGCAAAAAAAATAGCTGCTGAAGTTCAAAGCGGATCATTGAGCATCGAGCAGATTACGGAAGAAACGGTTTCAGGGCATTTGACTACGAGAGGCGTTCCGGAACCGGATTTGCTTATTCGTACCGGAGGAGAGCGCCGAATCAGCAATTTCCTGTTATGGCAACTGGCGTATGCAGAGCTTTATTTCACTGATACCTATTGGCCTGATTTCAGGGAAGAAAACCTGTATGCGGCCATTGCGGATTACCAGCAAAGAGAAAGACGTTTCGGGAAAACAGGTGAACAAATACAAGTATAAAAACAGATTATGTATAAAAAATCTTTACTTTTCTGCCTTGCGGCTCTTGTTGCGACTTTTATAAAAGCGCAGAATGACAGTATTAATCTTCCGGTCATATCTTATTCACTCACCAATAATAAACTCTATACGATTGCCGGAATAAAAGTATCAGGAGTAGAAAAATACGGATATGAAGAATATGCATTAATCGGCGTTTCCGGCTTGGCAGTCGGACAAAAAGTAGCCGTCCCTGGTGAAGATATTACAGCGGCTCTGAATAAATTTTGGAAGAACGGAACGTTCTCCGACGTAAAAATATTGGCATCCAAAATGACTGCCGATAGCGTTTGGCTTGATATTCGCTTGAAACCCAACCCAATTATTTCTACAGTTAACTATTCGGGAATAAAAAAGAGCGAAAGGGAAGATATAGAAGCAAAAATAGGGATATCAAAAGGTTATCAGCTTACGCCCAATATCATTGACCGCATACGCAAAAGAATCAAAGAATATTTCGATGGAAAGGGATTCAGCAATGCGACTATAACTATCCGCCAATCAGATGATTTAGCTAACGAAGGAAAAGCGATTCTGGATATTGCTGTGAATAAAAATGAAAAAACCAAAATCAAAGACATCTTTATTACGGGAAACAATAATGTATCGGACGTTGATTTAAGGATGGCTATGAAAAAAACAAACGGAAGCGTCAACTTATGGAAACAACCCAAATTGTTTATCCTCAAATTTCTCAGATCAAGAAAATTCGTAGAGGAAGATTATAAAAATGATTTGGATAATATTGTTGCTAAATTCAACGAGAAAGGATATCGCGACGCAAAAATCGTTTCCGACAGCGTAGTTCGGATTAATGATAAAAGGGTGGAAATCCACATCAATGTGTCGGAAGGAGATAAATATTATATCCGGAATATCAATTGGGTAGGAAATACCTTATTTCCTTCTAACCAATTAGATTATTTTTTGAATATGCAACCGAAGGACGTGTATAACCTGAAGAAATTAGATGACCGTTTGAACAAAGACAAAGACGCTGTCGCTAACCTTTATTCTAACAGCGGCTACATTTTTGCTAAAATGGATCCTGTCGAGACTTATCTTGAAAACGATTCGGTGGATCTCGAAATTCGTATTTATGAAGGCATACAAGCGACACTCAGACGTATAATGATTGCTGGAAACGACCGCGTATATGAAGATATCGTTCGCCGTGAATTATTGACTAAGCCGGGACAATTGTATAGCCAGGACGCTATTATGAATTCGATGCGGGAAATTGCCCAAATGGGACATTTTGATCCTGAAAGCATAAAGCCGGATATAGTTCCCGACGCAGAAACCGGAACAGTTGATATTACCTACAGACTACAGTCTAAAGCGAATGATCAGGTGGAATTTTCGGCAGGATGGGGACAAACGGGAGTAATCGGAAGAATGAGCTTGAAATTCTCTAATTTTTCCATCAATAACCTTTTGCACCCAAAAACCTATAAAGGAATTATTCCTCAAGGTGAAGGACAGACATTAACTTTGAGCGGACAAACCAATGGAAAGTATTACCAGTCATATAGCATTTCTTTCCTTGATCCATGGTTTGGGGGAAAACGTCCCAACTCATTTTCGCTCAGCGCTTATTACATGATCACTACTCAATTGGACGCCCGGTATTATAACAACTATTATAATAATTATTATGGCGGATATGGATATGGATACGGTGGTTATGGCGGCGGCTATGGCGGAGATTACGGCGGCGGTTATGCTTATGATACCAATAAGTCTATGAAAATATTCGGCGTTTCGGCAGGATATGGAAAACGGCTTTCATGGCCCGACTATCTGTTCAATTTCATGGGAGAACTTTCGTATCAACGCTATATGTTGAAAAACTGGGGCGGATATTTCCCGATTAGCAATGGAAATGCCAACAGTCTTTCGCTGGGTTTAACCTTGTCTCGAAGTTCTACGTTTAGTCCGATTTATCCTCGTTCCGGTTCACAATTTACAGCATCTGTTCGTTTTACGCCTCCTTATTCTTTATTTGATAATAGAGATTATGCTTCTATGGCTTCGAGTGATCAAAGAAAATATGAATGGATAGAATTCCATAAATGGAAATTCCAGAGCAAAGTATTTATCCCTCTGATACCGGACAAAGGAGTTGAGAAACAGCGGACGCCGGTCATGATGGGACGCGTAGAATACGGATTTTTAGGCTCTTATAATCCAAACAAACGAACGCCGTTTGAAACCTACTACGTAGGCGGTGACGGTATGACCGGATATTCTTCCATGTATGCTACGGAAACCGTTGGATTACGCGGTTATGAAAATGGTTCTCTGACACCGTACGGCAGGGATGGATACGCTTATTCGCGCCTCTCTATGGAACTTCGTTATCCGCTGATACTTGAGCAAACTTCTACTATTTATGTATTGGGATTCTTAGAAGCTGGAAATGCGTGGACTAATATTGCAACTTTCAGCCCGTTTGATTTAAAACGTTCAGCAGGCATCGGAGCGCGTATTTTCCTGCCGATGATCGGACTGATGGGAATCGATTGGGGCTACGGATTTGACAGACCAACTCCAAGTAGTAAAATTTCAGGAGGTCAGTTCCATTTTATATTGGGACAGGAATTTTAGAGATATACCCGGGTAATAATGCTTATCCGGAGGGTATTTTCATGAAAGATAAAAGAATATTTATGTCAAATAATCCACAAAAAATATTACCTTTGCAGTCGAGATATAAAAAGCCCGGATGGCGGAATTGGTAGACGCGCTAGTTTCAGGGACTAGTGTTCGCAAGGATGTGCAGGTTCGAGTCCTGTTCCGGGTACTGAGGACAAAATAACCTTCAGTAGCAAATGATTAACGCATATATTCGCAACCTTATTGAAATAAACCCAAATTTCATCTAATTTTGTAAGCGCTTTTTAAATATTCTGATAAAATGCTTCTATCCTGTCTAAATAGCAATTGTCTGGAAGCCGGATGCGACGAAGCCGGACGCGGCTGCCTTGCGGGAGCCGTCTTTGCCGCCGCTGTTATTCTTCCGCCGGATTTTGTTTGCGAAGAACTCAACGATTCTAAACAGTTGTCTGAGAAACAGCGAGATACATTACGACTAATTATCGAGAAAGAAGCGCTGGCTTGGGCAGTCGGCGTTGTTTTCCCCGATGAAATCGACCGGATGAATATTCTGAATGCTTCTTTTTTAGCGATGCACCGGGCGCTGGATAAGTTGGCTATTCAACCGAAACATTTATTGATTGACGGCAACCGTTTCAAGCCTTATAAAAAAATTCCTTACACAACGATTGTGAAAGGCGATGGGAAATATCTGTCGATTGCAGCCGCTTCAGTTCTGGCTAAAACGCATCGCGACGAATACATGTTGCGTTTGCATGGGGAATTTCCTTCTTACGATTGGAAAAATAACAAAGGTTATCCGACAAAGAAGCACCGCAAAGCAATCCGAGAGTTGGGAACAACCCCTTATCACCGAATGAGCTTTACACTTTTACCGGACGAGAGGCAATTATCGCTATTTATATAACGCAAAAATACAGGGTCGTTTCGACAAATCCGGCTTCCGGTTTTTCCATTCACCCACGCTCAAGGTTTTTATATATTCACTATCTAAAGTAATATCGGCGGCGATGCAAAGTTTGGTGGATGGCTTACAGGTTTTCAAAACATCGTCCAACAGTTTATTATTCCGGTAAGGCGTTTCGATAAATAATTGGGTTTGGTTTTCGGAATACATTCGTTGTTCCAAGATTTTTAAGGCTTTCATTCGTTGGTCACTATCAATAGGTAAATAACCGTGAAAGGCGAAACACTGACCGTTAAAACCCGACGCCATCAACGCTAACAGAATAGATGAAGGACCAACCAAAGGAATCACCCTGATGTTTTTCCGTTGGGCAATCGCAACTACGTCGGCGCCCGGATCGGCAATTGCCGGACATCCGGCTTCCGAAACAATCCCGACAGAATAGCCTTCCTCAATTGGTTTCAGAAAATCGGAAATGGATTCTTTTGAGGTATGTTTATTCAAAGTGAAAAAAGTCAGCGCATTGATGTCTATCTCCGGTTCCATTTGTTTGAGAAAACGACGGGCAGTTCGTACATTTTCGACAATAAAATGCTTTATCGATAAAATAACGGTTTTATTATAATCCGGAAGAACTCTGGAAATAGCCGTATCTCCCAAAGTTACCGGAATTAAAAAAAGACTTGCTTGCATGGTGCTGTTTTTATGCAAAAATACAAATAAAATTCTTATCCAATTATTCTTTCTACTTTATCTTGACCTTTCAGACAATGCAAGACGTTGCAGAACAATGAAAATTAACAGTTTGTAAATCATGGGACTTAGCGCTGCCTCCGGCGAAATTCGGAACAGACAATCGCAGTCGCTACTGCTACATTCAGCGATTCGGTCGATTCTGCCTCTGGCGGATAATTAGGAATATAGAGCTTTTCGGTGATTCGCTTTTCGACCGGCTTACTGATTCCTTTTCCTTCATTTCCCATAACAATCAATCCGGAAGGTGATAAGGTTTCCATATAAATATTTTTACCTTCCAAAAAAGCGCCGTAAACAGGAATACCTTTCACCTCGTCTAACCAGTCGGGAAGCGAAACGTAGAACACCTGAACGCGGGCAATCGCTCCCATAGTCGCCTGAACAGTTTTAGGATTATACACATCTGCCGTATCCGGCGAGCAAATCAACCGGCGAATACCGAACCAATCCGCTAAACGGATAATCGTTCCCAGATTGCCCGGATCCTGTATTCCATCCAAAACCAAACTCAACTCATTTTGAAGCGTTTCGTTATTCAAAACATATTTCGGTTGGCGAAAGACAGCCAAAACATCCTGAGGCGTTTTCAGCAGGCTGGCTTTTT
>Ga0209629_10002911_pt1 | contig 11935 bp, 9 predicted proteins | sample TergutCu122P5_FD_187286 | JGI IMG/M metagenome (GOLD analysis project Ga0209629, IMG submission 187286) | Cubitermes ugandensis P5 segment gut microbial communities from Kakamega Forest, Kenya - Cu122 P5 (SPAdes) (version 2) | ecosystem: Host-associated > Arthropoda: Insects > Digestive system >...
CATGCTGGCGCTTTACCGGGATGCGCTGGAGCCATCGGCCCAACCTTGAACCATCGCCGACTTCAGTACTGCACCCGCCCCGGCTGATATTCGGGCACTTGGGTCTTGAGCCAATCGCGCAGTCGCGCCGGGTCGGGCGCCGGGCCGCAGTTTTCGATCCACGGTTGAACGCCGGCCAGAAAGTCCGCCTGCGGCGGCGACACTTTGGCTATGCGCAACTTGGGGTGCGGGGTGGGTTCGGTGGTTTCGTCGTCGGCCAGCAGTTCTTCGTAGAGTTTTTCGCCGGGCCGCAGGCCGGTGAAGGCGATGGGGATGTCCTGCTCGGCTTTGCCCGACAGGCGGATCAGCATCCGCGCCAGTTCCACGATCTTGACCGGCTCGCCCATGTCGAGCACGCAGATTTGGCCCGACAGCCCCATCAGCCCGGCTTGCAGCACCAGTTGCGCCGCTTCGGGGATGGTCATGAAGTAGCGCACGATGTCCGGGTGCGTGACGGTAACCGGGCCGCCGGCGGCGATTTGCGCGGTAAACAGCGGCACCACCGAGCCGCTGGAACCCAGCACATTGCCAAAACGCACCGCCACGTAGCGCGTGGCCGGGTACCCGGCGGACACCGACTGCACGGCCAATTCCGCCAGGCGCTTGCTGGCGCCCATCACGTTGGTGGGGTTGACGGCCTTGTCGGTGGAAACGAGCACGAAGCGCTCCGCCCCCGCCTCGCCGGCGATGCGCGCGGCGTTCAGGGTACCCAGCACGTTGGTGCGCAGCGCCTCGATTTCGTTGCGCGCTTCCATCAGCGGCACGTGCTTGTAGGCGGCGGCGTGCAGCACCACTTGCGGCGGGTGCGCGCGGGCGATGGCGCGCAGGCGTTCAACTTCGCGCACGCTGGCGGTGTAGTACAGCGCCTCCAGCGCGGGGAATTCGCGGCGCAGGGTTTGTTCGAGCTGGTAGCTGGCGTATTCGGACTGGTCCACGCATACCAGGCGCGCCACGCCAAAGCGCGCGACTTGCCGGCACAGCTCCGAACCGATAGAACCGCCCGCGCCGGTGACCAGCACGGTACGCCCGGAAAAGAGGCCTGCCAATCCGCGCATGTCCAGTTGCACCGGCTCGCGGCCCAGCAGGTCTTCCAGTTGCACGCGGCGCAAACCGCCGGCGTTGAGCGCGCTCCCCGTGCCGGTGCGCAGCCACTCGTCGGCTGCCGGCAGGGTCAGCAGGTTCAGACCCGCGTCCGCGCCGCTGAACAGCGCCGCGCGCCGCGCCGGGGCGCCCGGCGCTCCGGCCAGCAGCACGGCGGTGATGCCCTGTTCGTGCGCGATGCTGGCCAGCCGATCGACCGCGCCGAGTACCGGCACGCCGCGCACGCTGCGCCCGGTATCGGACGCCAGCGGCGAGACGATGCCCACCACTTGCCAGCCGGGCACGCCTTTGAGGGTCAGCAGGGCGCGGTCGGCTTCGTCCAGCGTGCCCAGCACCAGCAGGGGCTGACCGGCCAGCGGCTGCGCTTGCGCGCGTTCGGCAAAGGTGCGCCAAGCCGCGCGCGCCGTCAGCAACAAAACCAGCGTGAGCAGCGCGGCAATCGGAAACACCGCACGCGGAAAGCCTTCCACGCGCAGGCCCATGATCGCCGCGGTGGTGAGCAACTCGCCCAGCAGTACGCCAAAAGCGATCCGCCGCACGTCGGCCAGGCTGACGTAGCGCCAGGACTGGCGCGGCACACGCAGCAGGGTCAGCCCCAGCGCCATGCCCGCCAGCGCGATGGGCAGCGTCAGCCAGGCTTGGCCGCGATACTCCGGCGGCACGTCGAAATTAAAGCGCAGCCAGAACGCCGCCAGCCAGGCCAGCGCCGTCAGCGGCAAATCGGGCAGCCAGCTTTTGCTGACCATGCTGCGCGCCAGGCCCTGCCGGAAGCGGTTACGGTGATTCAGCATGTCTGGTCCTTTCCGCGTTCGCGCTCCGCCGCGCGCCCGCCCGGCAGCGCGAGCAGGGTTTGGACAATGATGCGCAAGTCGCCCGCCACACTGTGCCGCCGCACGTAATCGAGGTAATAGCGCTGCTTGACGGGCAACACCTCGCGCACGTAAACGCTTTCCGGGTTTTCTCCCCGGTCATGCGCGGCGGCCAGCAAGCGCTCTTCGTCGCGGAATTCGATGGCGGCGCGGTCCGTCATGCCGGGCCGTATCGACAGCACTTCGCGCCGCACCGCGTCGGGGTACAGCGCCATGTAGCGCGGCACTTCCGGGCGCGGGCCGACCAGGCTCATGTCGCCCTTGAGCACGTCGATCAGCTGCGGCAGCTCGTCGAGCTTGCCGCGGCGCAGCCAGCGACCGCTGGCGGTGATGCGCGCATCGCCCGCCGCGGTGATTTGCGGCCCGCCATCGGTCACGCGCATGGTGCGGAACTTGTGGATGCGAAACAGCCGCCCGCCGCGCCCGACCCGCTCCTGCCTAAAAAACACCGGCCCCGGCGTATCGCGCTTGACACGCAGCGCGATGAACGCAAACAGCGGCGACAGCAATACCAAGCCGAGCGCGGCCAGCAGCACATCCAGCGCGCGTTTGGCGGCATCGCGGGTCCACATCACCGCAGAACGGCCCGCAACGCGGCGATGATGCGCTCCTGCTCCGCGTCGCTCATCGTGGTGAACAGCGGAATGCTGAGCATGCGTTGATACGCCTGCTCGGCCATCGGGAACTGTTCCGGCTTGAGGCCGTAGCGGTCACGCCAATACGGCTGGCGGTGCAGCGGCACGTAATGCACGCTGGCGCCGATACCCGCGTCGCTCAGCGCTTGGATCACTTCGTCGCGCGTGACGCGGGCATCGTCGGCAAGCCGGATCACGTACAGGTGCCAGGCATGCACATCGCCCGGCGGCGCGTCGGCCGGCAAGATCAAGGGCAGATCGGCCAGCGCCGCATGGTAGCGCCGGGCCAGCTGTTGGCGGCGCTGAACGAATTCAGGCAGCCGCGTCAACTGCACACGCCCGAGCGCGGCGGCGATGTCGGTCATGTTGTATTTGAAGCCGGGCGCGACGATTTCGTAATACCAGGCGGGCGTGCGGCTTTGGAAACGGTCGAACGCATCGCGGCTGATGCCGTGCAGCCGCATGATGCGCATGCGCCCGGCCAGCGCCGCATCGCGCGTCATGACCATGCCGCCCTCGCCGGTGGTCATGGTCTTGTTGGCATAGAAGCTGAACACCGTGGCGCTGCTGGCCAGCAGGCCGACCTTGACCCCGCCGCAAGTTGCGGGCAGGGCGTGCGCGGCGTCTTCCACCACGTGCAGACCGTGCCGGGCGGCAATCGCGTGGATGCTTGCCATGTCGCACGCCAGTCCGCCGTAATGCACCGGCAGGATCGCCTTGGTGCGCGCGGTGATGGCAGCCTCGATGCGCGCCGGATCGAGATTGAGCGTAACCGGATCGACATCCGCCAGCGCCACGTCCGCGCCCAGGTAGCGCGCCACTTCCACCGTTGCGGTAAAGGTCAGCGTGGGCGCGATGACCTGGTCGCCCGGACCGACGCCGATCGCCTCCAGCGCCAGATGCAGCCCGGCGGTGGCCGAGTTGACGGCGATGGCGTGCAGTTCGCCGGCACCGGTGTCGCCGCCTGTTAGGAACGCCGCCAATTCCTGCTCGAACGCGCGCGTTTCCGGTCCGGTGGTCATCCATCCAGAGCGCAGCACGCGCGCCACGGCGTCAATTTCGGCCTGGCCGATATCCGGGCGCGCGAAGGGGATGAATGCGGGGTCGGTCATGTTCTGTTGTGCGTTGTGCGATGAGCGTTGCGCGTGCGATGTTTTGTTGCCGAAAGAGGGTCTTACGCCCACCCCTTTCAAGGTCTTTCAAAATTAACCTCTTTCGCCTACTTTTTAACCCGATTTGCCAGTGTTTCATGGAAATATGCTCAAATTTTGAGCAAAATATCGCGGCGGCTTGAGCTTGGAACGTCATTCAGGCTCCAATTCGAGCAAAGACCTTGAAAGGGGTGGGTCTTACGCCAAACGCCAAACGTTAAACCTTGTTCATCGGGTCAAGCGCGTGAATCGCTCCCCGCCCCGGCGGCCCCGCAGCAAATCGAACAACCCTTGCCATGTGCCCAGCCCATAACCCAAATGATAGGCCGCGATCACCGCCGGCAGCCGAGACAGCAAAGACCATGGCCCAGCCTGCCGCGCCGCCGCGCATGATGCGCCGATCAAGTAAACACCGTAAGCGATCAACAAACCCGCCAGTGGCCAGCCGTTCCACGGCAGCGCGAGGGCGGCGGCCAGCAGCGCAAGCACGAACAGCGCCGGAACCAGTTGCCGCAATGAACCCGGCTGGCCGTGTTTGCGCATCACGAAGGGTCGCCAGTAGCCGTATTGCATTTGCTGGCGGAAAAGCTGCCCCAGCCGCCGGCGCGGCTGATACGTTGAATGGATGCATGCGCTTTGCCAGATGCGCGCGCCGCCAAGACGCAAGCGCAAATTGTGCTCGTCGTCCTGATTGCGCACCAGCGTTTCATCGAAATTCCCAAAGCGCTCGAACACCGCGCGCGGCCAGCAGCCCAGATACACCGTATCGGCCGGCCCTTCATACGCGCGATCGCGCGAGCGCGCCCCGCCGGCCACCCAGCGGCTCTGGAAAGCGGCGGCGATGGCGCGGCCCCATGCGCCGCGCCCCCGCGCCACCCAAGGCCCGCCCACGTTGTCCGCGCCGGTGCGCGCCAGCGCCGCGAGGCACTCGGCCAGGTAGTCGGGCGCAAATTCGGTATGCACGTCCATCCGCGCGATGACCTGCCCGCGCGCGGCGGCGAGTGTGGCGTTCAAGCCGCGGGAGACGATGCGCCCAGGGTTGTCGATCACGCGCAAGCGCGCGTCGCGCGCCGCCCAGGCGGCGAGCACATCGCGCGTGCCGTCGTCGCTCATGCCGTCGGCGATCAGCAATTCCATGCGCCATCCCGACGGCAGCTGCTGCGCCAGCGCCGAAGCGCAAAATTCCTCGATCGCCGCGCACTCGTTGCGGCAGGGAACGATGACGCTGATGAGTTGATCGGTCATGCCAGAATCAAGGTTTGGCGTTTGGCGTTGAGTGTTTAGTGTGCGAGATACGGTGGTTTCGACGCTTAACGCCGAACGCAAAACGCTCAACCTCATTCATACCATGCGCGAGGTCATCATCATGGGATACGCTGCACGCCAAGCCGTCATGACGGCCGAGGAATTTCTGGCCTGGGAAGCCGCCCAAACGGAACGCCACGATTTTGTCGATGGCGTGCCTTACGCGATGGCTGGCGCGGAAGACCGGCACGTCACGGTCACTGGCAACGTTTATATGGCCTTGCGCCAACATTTGTCCGGAACGCCCTGCCGTGCCTTGAATACCGACATGAAAGTTGCCTCCGCCGACGAGCGCAGCTTTTTCTACCCGGACGTGGTCGTCACTTGCAGCGCAGCCGACCGTCAAAGCCGGCTCATCAAACGCGAACCAACGCTGATCGTCGAAGTACTCTCGCCCAGCACCGTCGCCTATGACTTGGGTGCCAAGTTCGCGCACTACCGGCAAATCCCCACACTGCGCGAGATCGCCTTCATCGACCTGGACGAGCGCAGTACCAGCGTGTATCGCAAAAACGCCGATGGCCTGTGGGTGTTGTACCCCTTCGAAGCAGGCGCAAACGTGCAATTTGCATCGGTCGATTTGACGATCACCTTTGCCGCGCTGTTCGCGGACGTGGATGAAACGGCAAGTCCCGCGCAAGCGCACGCCTGATTCCAAAGCGCTCAAAACCGCCGCTTTTCCGCCAGCGGGCGCGATAGAGCCAGTCTGTTGCATCCATCCGGGCGCCTCGCTTGCTGCCGCTTGCAATGCGTTTGGCGTCAAGATGGCTCCTTCCCACGCATCCGTTAACACCTGCCGGGCAACCCGTTCACGCCAGCCCCTTGTCGAAGCAGCGGAAGAAAAAATGGTAGCGATTCATGGGAAACACGCCGCTATCGACCGTTGCAAACCGCTTGCGCATGTGCGCCATGAGCGCCGAACGGCGGGTTTGCCATTCCGAGTTAATTTCCCAATAGTGGCCATCGGTAAGCCGACGGCGGCACGGAATACGCATACCCAGCGCCACATTCATGAAACGGTTGTGAATACCCGTGCGCCCCATTATTCCAAGCCACGGAAAATGATGCGGTAATGAAATGAATGCCTGCGAGGCAAAGCCGCGCAATATATCAAGATTATTACCAAAATCATCAAAAGGCATATGTTCCAGTACTTCGCAACAAGAGACCACATCAAAAACTTCACCTTGCAAATGCCGCGGCAATTCGTGTAATGGCGCACAGATATCAGGTTCAAGCGCGGGGTTGATGTCGGCTGTAATAACCTCCACGCCCGCCTGGCGCATGAATGTGGACACGAAACCATTGCCGATGCCGATTTCCAGCATGCGTTGCGGATTGAAACTGCGCAGTTGCCGAATCTGAAATGACATTGAATACAGATGTTCGGGCGTGAAATTCCTGTCGTCCGTGTAATAAGAACGGCCCAGCGCCGCTTCCCGCTGTGCACCTACTTTGCCTTGTCTGTTCATAAATTCAGTTTCCAACAAGTTTCAAACGCCTGGCCGGGCTGCTCTCAAAGCGGCATACACGTAACCCAAATACACACAGGCCGCGCTGACTGCATACGCGGCAGCGACACCCGTAAGCCCGGCGTTGGGAAAACCCAGCATTACTGATAAAAGCGCGCAGGCAAATAACAGGCATTGACCCAGAAGACTCAAACCCAGCCAGCCACGCCACGGCAGCATGAATGCAAGCGGGCTGGCCACCAGCCGAATCACTCCCAGCGGCAGCAGCAGCATGACCATGGTTATCAAAATACTACCCTGCGCAGGGAATATCAATGGCAACAGCAAAAACGTCGAGATCGCAGCCAGTGCATGTGTTGCAAGTGAAAGCATTGCCATCCATTTGAGCGCCCGGTGCATCATGACCGGCAGATGGGCAGTTTTACCGATGGCCACCACATGGGCGCGCAAACGGTCTGTCAGCGCCAATCCAAACAGGCTGGTCGGCAGCATGGCAATGCGTAACGCAAGCGAGGCGGTACCGGCCGCGGCGTCGCCGCCCAGCAAGCCAATGAGCAAAATCTGGCCATGATTGGCGCTTACGTTCAGAAAAAAGCCCGGCAATTCGGCGCGCACAAAACGCAGGTGAAATGCAGCCAGTGGCATGAGCCTGCCGTGGCGATGCCGAACTGCCTTTTTTCCAATTCCGGAAAAACGTGCCACCAGCCAGCAAATCCATGCTGACAGGGGGATGGACCATTCGATTGCGCGGTCCCAATTTATGCCCCAGGCCAACATCAGCAGCAGCAGCATGACGAGCGCCGGCGCGCTGCGCAGTGCGGCTGCGCGCACCACTTGGTCGCGCCGCGCGGCATCGGCAGCCCGTATCAACATGCCCGCTTGCGGCGCGAGGGCGCAAGCACCCGCCCAAAGCCAGAGCGGCACACGCATCCATTGCTGCGCGATAGCCAGGGCAATCAACAGCAGTGCGCAGCAAATCCAGGCGCCGCCTTCGGCCAGCCCGAAAAGCGCCGCCGCACGATGATGCCGCCGCTCAAGCTGGCCTGCATATTCAAGCCGAAAAGTAGTGGCCGCCGACAGCATCGCGGTAAGGGCCAGACCTTGCCCGAAAGCGCCAAACCGGTCTACACCCACCCACCGCGAAATCCACCACGCGCAAACGAAAAACGAACCGTACTGCGCCAGCGTCCAAAGCGCGGCGCCTCCTACACTGTGAACATATCCACGGTCCGCGGCAACCGTCGCTGAATTGTTCCATCTTGCAGGCATGCGTTTCATTCTAGGGTTTGCAGGGGCGCCTTCCCTAGAATGTGCGGTTTTCACCGCAGCCCTGTTCCGCGGATGCTGCCCACGGTTGGCGGGTTGTATGTTCATCCCGTGCCGCGCTGCCTTTTCTTTCCCGCATGACCAACCCTAACTCTGATCCCTCCCCCGCCGTCCCCGAACAGGACGAAAACAAACTCATCGCCGAGCGGCGCGAAAAGCTCAAGAGCTTGCGCGCGGCACAAGTGGCGGGCGGACCGGTGGCTTTTCCCAACGACTTCAAGCCCAAAGATCGCGCTGCGGCGCTGCTGGCCGCGCATGGGCAGATCGGCAAAGAGCAGTTCGAGGCCGACCTTGCCGCAGGCAAGGCCCTGACCACCAGCGTCGCGGGTCGCATGATGCTCAAGCGCGTGATGGGCAAGGCCAGTTTTGCCACGCTGCAAGATGCGACCGGGCGCATTCAGATTTACGTGACGCAAGGCGACGTCGGCCAGGATGCGTATGACGCCTTCAAGCACTGGGACCTGGGCGACATCGTGGCCGCCGAGGGGTATTTGTTCAAGACCCGCACGGGCGAGCTTTCCGTCCACGCCATGCGCATCCGCCTGCTCACCAAAAGCCTGCGCCCGCTGCCCGACAAGTTCCACGGCATGCAGGATCAGGAGCTCAAGTACCGCCAGCGCTACGTCGATCTCATCATGGACGAGTCCGCGCGCGACCGCTTTGCCGCGCGCAGCCGCACGCTGGCGGCCATGCGCGCCTTCATGACCGGGCACGGCTTCATGGAAGTGGAAACGCCCATGCTGCACCCGATTCCGGGCGGCGCCAACGCCAAGCCCTTCGTCACGCACCACAACGCGCTGGATCAGCAGATGTTCCTGCGCATCGCGCCGGAGCTGTACCTCAAGCGCCTGATCGTCGGTGGCTTCGAGCGCGTGTTCGAGATCAACCGCAGCTTTCGCAACGAAGGCATCAGCGTTCGGCACAACCCCGAATTCACCATGATGGAGTTCTACGCCGCGTACTGGAACTACCGCGACCTGATGGACTTCACCGAGCAGCTTTTGCGCGACACCGCGCGGCAAGCCACCGGCAGACTGCAACTGACCTACCAGGGCCGTGCAGTGGACCTGTCGCAACCCTTCGCCCGCATGACCATCCGCGAGGCGTTGCACGCGCACACCGACATCGGCGCGCACGTGGACGACGCGCAAGAGATCACGCGGCGCCTGAAAAAGCTCGGCCTCACCGAAGAAAAAGACAAGCTCAGCGCGCGCAGCCTGGCCGGCCTGCAAGTGCTGTACTTTGAAGAAGCCGTGGAGCAGCACCTGTGGCAGCCCACCTTCATCATGGAGCACCCCACCGAAATCAGCCCGCTGGCGCGCGCCAACGATGCGCGGCCCGAGGTCACGGAGCGCTTCGAGCTGTACATCACCGGCCGCGAAATGGCCAACGGTTTTTCCGAGCTCAACGACGCCGAAGACCAGGCCGCGCGCTTTCAATCCCAAGCCAGCGCCAAGGACGCGGGCGATGACGAGGCGATGTTCTACGACGCCGACTTCGTGCGCGCCCTCGAATACGGCATGCCCCCCACCGGCGGCTGCGGCGTCGGCATCGACCGCCTGCTCATGCTGCTGACCGACAGCCCCAGCATCCGCGATGTGATTTTGTTTCCGGCGCTGCGGCGGGAAGGGTGATACGTCGTCTTCTCCGGCTGTTACATTTTGGACGACTGCATACAGATAAAACGGGCTTTTACTGTAAGCCCAGCCGCTCGCGCGCCTGCTGGTATTCCCGCTTGAAGCGCGCGATCATTTCCGCCGCCGGTTCTACCTTGTGAATGGCGCCTATGCCTTGGCCGCAGCCCCAAATATCCTTCCACACCCTGGCCGCGCTGTCGCCGCCGAAGCTCATCTTGCTCGGGTCGCTTTGCGGCAGGTTGGCCGGATCCAGCCCCGCCGCGCGGATGGAGGGGGCCAGGTAATTGCCGTGCACGCCGGTAAAGAGATTGCTGTAGACGATGTCGTCGGACGTGCAGTCCACGATCATCTGCTTGTAGGCATCGGCGGCGCGCGCCTCGTCGGTGGCGATGAAGGCCGAGCCGATGTAGGCGAAATCGGCCCCCATCGCCTGCGCCGCCAGGATGGCGCCGCCCGAGGCCATTGAGCCGGACAGCGCCAGCGGGCCGTCGAACCATTCCCGAATCTCCTGAATCAGGGCAAATGGGCTTTTGACGCCGGCATGGCCGCCCGCGCCCGCGGCCACCGCGATCAGGCCGTCGGCGCCCTTGTCGATGGCCTTGTGGGCAAACTTGTTGTTGATGACGTCGTGCAGCACCACGCCGCCCCAGCCGTGCACGGCCTGGTTGACCTCCTCGCGCGCGCCCAGGCTGGTGATGATGACCGGCACCTTGTACTTGGCGCACAGCGCCATGTCGCGCTCGATTCGGTCGTTGCTCTTGTGCACGATCTGGTTGATGGCAAACGGCGCGGCGGGCTGGTCGGGATGCGCCCTGTCCCAGGCCGCCAGCGTCTCGGTGATCTCGGCCAGCCAGGGGTCCAGCAACTCGGGCGGGCGGGCATTCAGCGCGGGCATGCAACCCATCACGCCCGAAGTGCATTGCGCGATGACGAGCTTGGGCGTGCTGATGATGAACATCGGCGAACCGATGACCGGAAACTTCAGGCGCTGTAAAACGGGCGGCAGACGGGACATGGGCGCTATCGAATGAGTCGTGGCGTCAAAACTGCTCCAACGCCATCGCGGTGACGCTGTCCGCGCCTTCAACGATGGCTTCGCGCAAGGACGTGGTGCGCGTGAGGATGTGTTCGGCATAAAAGCGCGCGGTGGCGATCTTGGCCTGCATGAAGGCGGCATCCTGCCCCGCGGCCAGCAGCTTTTCAGCCGCCAGCAGCGCGCGCGCCATCTGCCAGCCCGCCACCAGATTGCCCGCCAGCATCAGGTAGGGCACGCTGCCGGCATAGACCGCGTTGGGCGCGGTTTGCGCGACGACGAAATCGACCACTTGCACGAAAGCCGCGCGCGCCGCCGCCAGCCGCTTTTGCACCGCGCGCGCATCGGCGCTGCCGCTGGCGGCCAGGTCGGCCTCGGTGCGTTCGATCCGCGCGGCGATTGCCTTGGCCGTGCGTCCGCCGTCGCGGGCGGTCTTGCGCCCGACCAGGTCGTTGGCCTGAATCGCGGTGGTGCCTTCGTAGATCGGCAGGATGCGCGCGTCGCGGTAATGCTGCGCCGCGCCGGTTTCTTCGATGAAGCCCATACCGCCGTGCACCTGCACGCCCAGCGATGTGGCTTCCAAGCTCATCTCGGTGCTGTAGCCTTTGACCAGCGGCACCAGAAATTCATAGAACGCCTGGCTTAGCCGGCGCTCATCGGCGTCGGGACCGTGGTGCGCGGCGTCGTAGGCGGCGGCGGCCACGCACGCCAGCGCGCGGCAGCCTTCGGTCAGGGCGCGCATGGTCATCAGCATGCGGCGCACGTCCGGGTGGTGGATGATGGCCGCGCTGCCCGCCGCCGAGCCATCGACCGGGCGGCTTTGCACCCGTTCCCTGGCGTAGGCCGCCGCCTGCTGGTAAGCGCGCTCGGCCACCGCCACGCCCTGCACGCCGACCGCGTAGCGCGCCGCGTTCATCATGATGAACATGTATTCCAGGCCGCGGTTTTCCTCGCCGACCAGATAGCCCACGGCCCCGCCATGATCGCCGAACTGCAACACGGCGGTGGGCGATGCCTTGATGCCCAGCTTGTGCTCGATGCTGGTGCAGTGCACGTCGTTGCGCGCGCCCAGCGTGCCGTCCGGGTTGACCAGGAACTTGGGCGCCACGAACAGGCTGATGCCTTTGACGCCCTCGGGCGCGCCCGCCACGCGCGCCAGCACCAGGTGCACGATGTTTTCGGCCAGGTCGTGCTCGCCGTAAGTGATGAAAATCTTGGTGCCGAAGATGCGGTACGTGCCGTCGGGCTGCGGCTCGGCGCGCGTGCGCACCTGCGCCAGGTCGCTGCCGGCCTGCGGCTCGGTCAGGTTCATGGTGCCGCTCCATTGGCCGCTGACCAGCTTTTCAAGGTAGGCGGCCTTGAGCTGA
>Ga0209629_10002912_pt1 | contig 11930 bp, 6 predicted proteins | sample TergutCu122P5_FD_187286 | JGI IMG/M metagenome (GOLD analysis project Ga0209629, IMG submission 187286) | Cubitermes ugandensis P5 segment gut microbial communities from Kakamega Forest, Kenya - Cu122 P5 (SPAdes) (version 2) | ecosystem: Host-associated > Arthropoda: Insects > Digestive system >...
GCTGAAGTGACAATGTATTTCCTTGAATTATTCTTCACGTGTGCAAATCAAACATAGGCCTCACTTGAGACAAGAAGCTGTTCGGTCACGCCATGTAAATTACTCTTGACAATGTGTCAATGAAAATAAAAAATTGAGTCACTGCTACTGGCGATGTTTATAGAAGATGGATATCACGTGCACTTCTCAGATGATGACAAAAATACCATCGGAACAATTAAATATCGCGTTGGTAACAGTTTCTTACATAAATGGCGCTCCTTTTATGGAAAAAATTTTGGTGTAAAATTGACCATCATTTTTTGACGATTTAACTTTATGTGCAATTGGCGTTCAGGTTCTGTGACTTAGTTTCGTGTAAAGTTGGTGTTCATGTTGTGGTTGGGCTGTGAGGTCTGGTAGTATGGAGGCGGCTGCTCCGGAGCTCCTGAAATAATACAACAGCGTGATTTGTATGAACCGTGGGTTGGATAAAGGATCAGTGTGCATTAATATACAGATACTGTATGTTCATACACTTGGCCGCGTGCCAAGACTTGTTAAACATGACTAACGTTGGCAAGACCTTTCTGGACAAGGTTATTACAGGTGACGAGAGTTGGTGTTTCGCCTACGATCCCGAAACAAAGCGTCAGAGCTCCGAATGGGTTGACGAACATTCTCAACGACCGAAGAAAATGCCCTTCCAAAAATCAAAAGTGAAGACGATCCTCATAGTGTTTTTTGACAGCCAAGGCATTGCGCACAAAGAATCCGTGCAAGAAGGTTGCTCTGTTAATGCAGAATATTGTAAGGATGTGTTAGACCGCCTAATTTCGCGCATTCGATGAGTTCGTCCCGCCCTGTACCGCACTCGTGATTTTTTCCTCCTGCACGACAACGCCCCGGCGCATTCGGCAGCAAAAATTCTACAGTATCTGAATCAATAAGAAGTCGCAACATTGAACCACCCCCCATACTCGCCAGATTTGTCTCCCCCGACTACTTCCTGTTCCCGAAGGTGAAGTTGCAGCTGAAGGGTGCAAGATTTGATACAACTGAATAATTTCAGAAAGCCGTGACCGATCAGTTAAACAAGATTCCCGCAGAAGATTTTTCTAACGCCATGAAGAAGTTGGAAACACGTGCTAACCTGTGTATTACATCTAATGGATCCTATTTTGAATAAATGAACATAAAAAATACCCGCCTTCTATTTTAGTTTATATTGTCTTAGTCCGGGAAATTTTGGACCGCCCTGTGTATTGTCATGAGTTGCCGAGTGAGTGCAAGATCGGATCCAGTTTAACTTCACATTATCACTAGTAGTGTACATACACACAGGAGCTATTAGTTGCCATTTATCCGTTTGAATAGATCGGACGCCATTTACGCAAGCTGGGATTTCTCAAACATCAGTACAGTACAGGATTCGGAGTTTACACTTTGGATGTCAGTTTATTTTATATGATTACTATTCGTGTCTAAATTCATATATTTTGTGAAGTGTTTTATTGGAATATGAAAAAGTAAAAAGCTGTTTTATTAACGTATGGAAAGTAATTAATGTATATTTAGTACATAAACTGTTTTAATATTATAGGACAGCTCGCGAAACTGAAAAAGGGAAATTCATGAAGTTCCTGGAGGAATTTGGGGAAGAAGAAAAAGAATCTGAAGATAGTGGAAATTACAGAGATAGCGACTTTTGTCCTGAATATGTCAGGGAGTACAAAATAACATAGAGGGCCATAAATTTTCAGTTGCGTTTCTGATGAAGTGGTTGAAACGATGGCTCCCCCAGTTACTGCTTCAAATATAAACGAAATAATAAATGGTCACTTTATCAAAGTTTCTCGGTCCTCTGATAAACTGCAAACACAGGCGTTTTCTATGTTTGGACAAAGATAAAAATATAGAAATTCCTGAAGACGTTGACCGAATTTGTCTGCGAAGCTGGTTCAAAAACCGCAACAAAATATTGGTCATATGCCTTGAGAACTCTAAAGCCAAGTGGAGCGTAAAGCCAGTGCTGAGACAAAGCAGCCTCCTCATAATTAACGAACCATTAAGACAGATGCATGTCTTTTCCCAACGGCTAAGGACAGAAACACAAAATATCCTTGTCTCAAAAGGACAAATGTTTAGGTTTACAGCTTGTTGTTCCATAATTTGAGTTCATTGTCAGGATTGATAAAGCTAATGAGTTAATTCGCTTAATGTGAAGTAATGAAATAAATTTTACCTATGAATGCCTAAAATAAACAGTTATTCGTACTATTGTACCAGGTTGATTATTCAGCTTGTATTTCTTTCATTGTACCTACGTTTTAAATAAAATAATTATTTAATTAATTCCCAATCTGAAATTTTAGTTTTCAGTTACTTGATCGTATCCTTAATCTCACAGCATCACGTCAATAACACCACAGGAAGACGCCAATGGTTCCTGCAGTCTGAGTAAGTGAAACAACGGCTGTCTGAACGACGACTGTCAGTGCAATAACACAAGTGAAGTGATAGTGAAAGTGCTACAAAACTGACACGCCTTACTGTACGTTACATGCATAAGTCTTCCCAACCAGTTAGTCAAATAATACCAAGACACTGTGAAGCGACTTAACATAATATTTTATTCGTTACATTTTACTTAACATTTTAATCCAATACTTTTAAGTTAGCAGTCATTTCACTAATAATATAAAACCCAAATGGATCCCACTGCGTTCCGACATACCCTGTTATATGTGATATGCTTTAGGTCTTAACGGACCAGATGATGGTCTAAGTTGACCGAAACATGTTGTCCTATTGAATTTCGTAGAAGCCATCTTGCAATCAGGGCGTATATTTGTTGTGTTTGACGGTTACTAATAAGTTAATTTTTCCATCACAACGGTATGGAAGGCATTAAAATTAAACATATTCGTTACAAGCAACAATTAACAAATATTACTTTTAAAATGACCGTAATTTGTATTTTGAATTTTGTATTCCAAAGTTCCTTGTGGGTTTGTCACACCTCACAACAGGGACGGTGTTACTTTTCTTCACCATACTAACGAAGCAATACAAAAAACTCTCTGTAGACCCCGTAGTTTGGGGTTAGTGAATACCCCTACCTGCATGGTGTCCGATTCCAGGATTTATTTGGTGTTCGTTACCAGTGCTGTAGTACGGCGCGTTAGGTGTCTGTGGCGATGTATGGTCTCAAATTAAGATATTCATTTTGTCTTATTCATAACATCCAACAAAGTTGTGACTAGCATAGCGTGTCTGACCCATACACTTTTGAAAAGAGTTCTTCTCCTTTTACTGGCCTATTATGCCGTAACTTGTGCTTTACCCTCTATTTTATTTATTATTTCTTCAAGCCTCAGTGCAGCTCTTTTTCTCCTACATTCTACGGTTTTCTTTCCTCAATATTTACTTTTTTAAATGTGATGAACACTCAAACTCTGAATAAGAGTGTTGTTATAGAAACGTAACTGACGACGTTTCGGTAAGCGGCATAGGTAAAAATCTATAAAGTATATAGGATCTACGCCAGCTTGTATGTGTCTTTTGTTTCAACGATGGACGTTCTTACAAATTGCACCAACTTAGGTCAATTAAAACCCTTTTATACATCTACTAGAGACGCGTTTCACTTTTGTGGGGAAATATCATCCGTGTCAACAATATTCACTTTCTTTACATGCTGACTAAAGGATAAGATAATCAAAATAACTTCAAATAAATTACAGTTACATGCAACACCAGAACGGAATTATTGTGTAGGATATTTCGGGTAATTAACTATCCTTCGTTACTTTCTGTGATATTTAAATAATTCGTGTGCAGGCGATTAAATATGTATCGTAAGGCAGCAATGTGCTTTCGAAAATTGGCAAACGAATCGTGTGGGATGAGAGAATCAGCGACGTTTAGTTTACGATATATAAAGCAATGTCAGATATTTTGACATCTATAAATTGAAATATCTCTTTACTTTAAAGATTTTTTCAGTTTCTAATGGTAAAATACAGCTTTTAGATCAAATTATATGGTAGAAATACTATTTATATGAATACAATTACTTTTAAGAAGATTAAATATCACAAATCTTAAAATAAGTTTGTGGTTAAAATAGGGTATAAATTATTTAATTAGCTGTTTATGTAATTTGTTGTGTCGAAACTTCTCGGTTTCAATCTTTCTTCAAATGAAGTAAGATGGCCAGCACGTCGGAGCATTAATTAGCAATGGTCTGCGTGCTTCCAGTGATCCTGAGAGTTGTGCAGGCGGTAGCATAGAAACTGGCAGGACTTCCATGCCGGAGTGTTAGAAGGGAAAAAGCCAGACTGAGAAGAAACCCAGTGGCCCTCCAGGTTCGAGAGGGGGTTGCGATGAGCTGGCAACCCATCTCAAGTCAAAACCATACGTGGGATAGGAACTACTAGAATCGAAAGTGGTTTCGAAAAAGGATTCTACACAAAGGTACATGGAAAGTTGGAACAGTGAGGAGAGGTATGAAAATATTAAAATATTACGTGAAACTGTATCCTTGTGTATGAGTAGCAAGATTTTTAATCAAGGGAAAAATTAACCTTTTTATAGCAACGTTTACTCTTGCAATTTGCATGTAATCTTATATACTTAAGAGTGCTGCATTCTGTGACAGACTGCTGTGTGATTGTCTAACTAAACACCACTCCAGAAATTATATAGTGAGACTAAAAATACAGCTTCAGGTTGCTTAACGTTGACACTAGATAAAGGTGAACTGTAAGCCCTACGCCCCGACCCCCTTTAATCTCTGGAAAGGCCCCCCGCGTCCAGGTTTTGCTGGAATTTGAGTGGGTCGGAACAGTGGTGAAGAGAAAAATGTGTCCCTGACGATTAAAAAACTCCGGTCGCCAGTCGGTAGCCTGGTCTGTGTATCGGCCTAAAACTCGTAAGTCAGACATTTTCAAGGGTGGCCAAAAATGTTTTTATGTACTATATTTTTTTTGAAATTTTTTAAGCTCTCAAGTCATTTTCTTACTTCCTGCAGATTCAGCAGTCTCTTGTTTATTACTGGGGTACTGTGGGACTTCGCAACATGGCCGCTACACTTCACCTTAATATGTGAATCTGCTCTTAGTTTGTCTTTTTGTTGAATTTTGTTCATCTGCATGTCAATTAATTGTCAATGTACACCCAAAATCTCTTCCCCGTGCACTAAGACGCTGTGAATTAAGATAATCGTCATCACCAGACCTTCACTTTAAGCTGCAAATTAATAACATTCTTTCTACAAAATGTGTTTTACACGGAACCTTTTTTTTAGCTACACGTACGTGGCGTGACTACAGAACAATCATTACCAACCTTTCCAATGACACTACATAAGTTTTCTTGAAAACGACTGCATTAAGCTAGCCGGCTCATTGAACTCTGTCAGACTAATATTACTTGGTACTTACCGGGTGAATAAATGAAACCGGGGTATGGAGGCGGCGCGGACGTCTGCGCATTTATTTTCTGCGGGCTGTAAGGTGGTACCTGATAAACTGTTACAGGCTGCTGTTGTGTTCTGGCTGTAATAAACAGGAAAATTATTCACATTATCGACTTAATCGCGTGTTCGAATCCCGCACAACGCATATGTATACACATAGGGCATCCTCTGTTGTTTTTTTCTGTGTAGATGGAGACGTACGTGTGGGTCACTCCCTCATAAGGGTTCTACAAAATGTATAAGGAGTTCTTTCGGAATAGGCAGTGGAACAAAATACATGATGGCTCAGGAAGAATAACAAAACACTCAAACCCAACCGACAATGCAGAGCACTGCACATAATCACAACATTGAGCTCATGCACTCCAGTATAATTTGGCCCCATTAACTTTGTGTGAAAATTGTCAGTGCAAAACAGATATGTAAATCGTTTGCAACTTTGACAGTAGGCTTAACTGACATTCAAGAACTGAAGATATCACACTAGTGAGCAGGAATAATTAAATTTGACCTTAGAACAGGCCATGAAGCTCCAGAAGGAAGCAGATGTATACCGCTACCCTTTCTTTAAACTAAGCGCTAGATAGTTAGTGGGTGGTAGACGCTACGACCTGGACCGCCTTAGGTCCGAGAATGGTATCCAATACACATTTTTGGGGGGCTTGGTGGGCCCCTTGGCCGATCTGGACGAGGGCAGAATACCTTGCCCCTACCGAGATTAGATCACCTGACCCTCCAGCCCCTAGCGGTTCGCTATACAGACCACGCTATTCAGGCCCCGGCTGTGATGATGAACATTACTGCATTTCGGGATGTGTGGTCGTGTAATGTTGCAGATACTGACTTACGGTTCGGAAGAATGTACTGTCTGCATAAGATGGTACAGGATAGTACAGTCAACACACAACTAATAAGGTATTGTAATATTTATTACTAAGACAACATGTTTCGGCCCTTGAAATGCGCCATCATCAGATCTCAAACAGTGCCTCAGAGGAGACTATACAGTGTAGTATTCGATTAGCGCATTATCATCCAAAGTGATCTCGTTGATAACGTGACCATTGACAATTGTCAGGAGAAGCTAGTTATCAACGAGATCTCTTTGGATGATATGAGCTATGCGAATACCACACTGTGTAGTCTCCTCTGAGGCACAATTTGAGATCTGATGATGGCGCAGTTCAAGGGCCGAAACATGTTGTCTTAGTAATAAACACTCCTTTACCTTATTAGATGTGTTTTGACTCTAATATCCTATACCACCTTGTTGTATCTAACACAACGGGGATGTCACAGTATTGTCTCAATTTTCAGTGTGGAAACGTCACTTGGTGTTCTTCCTTGAATTTGACGGCAGTACTTGGTACAAAATTTCCATAACTTTGGGCCAAAATACACGGGGTTCCGTCAAAAAGACATCAGTCTTGGAGAAATATATTCATCACTTATGTTCGACCTCACTTGCGAAGCATGTGGGCCATTCATAGTGAGTTATTGGTGTGCTGTTGATTTAGTTCATGCTATTTAACAATGCTAATTTTCTACAAATTCAAGAAAGTGGCATAAGATAGTGAGTTGATCACTAAAGTCAAATAGCTAAGGATTTACAAAGTGGATTCTGTTCGGAGACTTTTTTAATTTAATTGGTATAGATCCCAATAAAATCAGGAAAAATATCAGAAAGTTTGTCAAAGGGAAATGTATTCGAATCAGTATGTCCACAGTACAAATGTAGAGAATTATATTCCTTGGCTTTATGTCCTTTTCGAGCATTGACTTCATGTGTTGTTGTGACTTCTCTCAGTAGTTCTTCTTTGATGCAGTACCGGTTCATTGCAAGACAGTTTGATTCACATAACAATTGATCAATCAAGAACTACGGTCGAGTGGGATTCAAATCTGCCATTGAAAATAACAATTTTTCAGACCGTGATTGTTGTAGACATTATGCATTGTCAGGCGTGTATTTTTATTACCAGAATTTTTATACCTGGCACACAGACAATAATATGTTGAAGAGAATAAAAACAGTCCCCGGACTTGATGCATAGAAAATCGATTGTGGGCAAGAGATATATACAGTAGGCTTACAGTTATATTTCATTTGATCTGTTGTCCTCTTTGTCTGTTTTAAATTCTTGGAACTTAACGCAAGAATGTAAAAGATTGTTACATTAATATATTTGTGGTGAGTGACCTTCTCTTGGTTAATGCACTTGACAACACCAATTCATTTCCCTACATAATTGTTTTCGTCACTCTTTAATCAATTGCAGTTTATCTTTTGAAGCTGCATTATAATAGTAAGATGTGGTATGTATACTTACCGGAAGGATAAACGGTTCCATCCTGAATACAATTGAACCGTGGACAGCAGGCGCAGAATACACAAACAAGAACAAGTACTGCAATGAAAATGAAGAATCCGACGGAAAATCCAACGATTGTGTTATTCCTGCATCAAAAGCACAACGTCTTAGAATGACAGTGACCGGAAATGCTACTGTTACAATGTTTAATAATCTGGCGCAATCTGAACTAAATACTTAATATATTTGGAAATACGGTCATTGTGTCGTCAAAATGCATTGCAATTGGTTGCTGTAAATCAGTCTAAGTTTATCATATTAATACAGCACGACAAAATATAGGATACATTCTTTCATTCATTCAGTATTCTGTCTGACGACAGTTTCAGAGACTCCTCCAAAATGATTCCTCCACATAGTGCGATCTAGAGTTTCCTCCTTCAAATGAGAGTATCCTCTCCTCTCCTTAAGGTCATCCAGTAGCTTCTTACTTCTTCTTCCTCGTCTTCTTGCCACTTCCATCTCCCCCTTTATCTTTCCTTCGATAATTTGTTTTAGAAGGTAGTTTTTACGTAAGATGTGACCATCTTTTAGAATCCCGTTTACTTATTTTGTGTAGGATATTCTTCTGCTCATTGACTCTAGGTAACAATTCTTCATTTCTCACATGATCGGTCCAACTGATCTTCTCCATCCTTCTCCAGCACCACATTTCAAAACTTTCCACATATTTCTGATCTGCTGCCCGAAGCGTCCAAGTTTCAGCACCAAACAAAGCCATGCTCCAAATGCAGCATTTTATTAGTTTCTTCCTCAAAGTTAAGTTCAATTTGCTGGTAAAAGAGCCTTCTTCTTGCTGAATGCAGCTTTTGCCATGGCAATCCTAGATTTAATTTCACATATACATCTACCATCATTTGTTAACATGCTACCCAAATATTTAAAACATTCCACATTCTCCAGTTTTTTTGGCCTATTATAATTCTTACTGGGGATGGATGTCTTGAAATTCTCATTACTTTTGTTTTTTTCACATTCATTTCCATGCCATAGCAACTTCCAATTTCAATAAGTTTATCAATCATGTCCTGTAACACCGATTCTTCCTTAGCTATTAGTACAAGGTCATCTGCACATTTCGCAGTTTGAATAATTTGCCCTCCGATGTTGAAGACCCCAAGCCCATCCAGAAATTCCTTGGTGAGGCATTCGTTGTACAATTGAACAGAATTGGTGACAAACAGCATCGTTGTCTAACTCCTCTTCCAATCTGCACACTTCTTGTCTCCCCTCGGTCCAGTCTTATTTTAACCCTCTGATCCATGTACAGTTTGCTAATCAATTTTCTTTCACGACAGTCGATACCAGTTCTCTTCATGATCTGCATTAATTTGGTCCAGTTTACACGGTCAAATGCCTTCTGCGATTCTATGAAGCAAATACACAATTCTTCATATATCTCCAAAGTTCGTTCTTCTATTATTCTCATCATCCCAATTGCATTCCTAGTTACTTTTTCTCCTCTAAATCCAAACTGATCTTCTCCAAGTACATCCTCAAATTACCTTTCAATCCTTCTTCTAAGTATCTTTGCTATTGTATTTGCTGTATGTGCAATAAGGCTGATTGTGCGATGGTCACTGCATTTTGTAGCTTGTGTCTTTTTCTTAAGACAATCATTGTAACTTCTGTGAAGTCTTTGAGCCACTCTCCAGTTTCATATATGGTGTTGAATTGTTAAGTCAATATAGGATACATATAAACCACGAATTCTTATGCACGTGAGTAAACAAATTGATTTAGAAATAGTGACGGACCGAATATGTGGAAGATTCTAGTACTGAATTATATTAAATTTATTAATGGCTGATAGGTCAACTGACGGCACCTACTGGGAATCCTCTCACTGTGCAGGTTAGCAGTGACACATGTTCCGTTGCTGCTGGGTATTTGGAGAAAAATTCATGATTTTCAGCTGGAAGAGGGGAAGACGCCGTGACGTCACGTAATGGGAAACAATGTGTACGTGACTTCGGATACACTAAGCTGAATAATCCAGGCTGTGTGCAAACTGTCCCCACTGTAACGTAGCCAAAAAGGTCGTCGTGAAATTGTTAAATTTCAAGTCGGTACTTCCTAACAACGATACAGGGCTTGAACACTGATGGTTGCTGTGGGCACAATCTTCTACGACTCGGAAGCGAAGGTCAAGGTTCTGACAAATCTGTGACCACAGAAATGAGTCCGTGATTATTGAGTTGTTCGGGAACGAAGTCGCTCGCGTGTGGCTTGGAAAACTCCAAATAACCTGCGGAGAAGTGCTTAATTTAGGAACAAATTCGGTTCTAATCACACGCGAAGAAAACTTCCCGTGGCGAGAATGTTTCAAGTAATCCAGTAATTCCTACATGATCGGCGACTGGAGAGTCATACTGTGCACCCAGAATCACGTTGTATAAAATTCAATTGGTGTAAAATATTGTGTAGATTCCTCTAAACTCTCGAGTAATAAACTCAGTACAGCTACATCAAAAACTCCGTCACGTGTGTGTGACGGTTTCTGAAGCGGCAAATCAATGCACGCGGCTTAAAACGAATTTATTTTTTGAAACCAAACAACTCTGAGATTGAGTTCGAATAGTCCCGGACTTTGGAGAACTGAGATCAAATCTAGAATCCATCCATAGTCCTAACCTGAATCAAACCTGAGATCCGCGCATACGGACAGAGAGTAGACGATCCGGATCAAAATAAATTATGATAAAACATGCTACATCACAGCTACTTGTGGCAGAGTGATTCTCCTGAAGCTAATAGTCTTTCAAATAGTCAAGATATTTAATCTCTTTTTGGAACATGGGGTTTTATTATTGCTAATAGCCTAAGCATTTCAGGATGATATCCGAACACATCACAGACTCCAGGTGTGTGACGTCGAAGACATTCCCGTTACGGCTATGCCTGTGAGGACATCCTTGTTTTCCCTTGCTTGTCCTGACACATGACCAAACAGAACCGTATATTTGGCCAGAACAAGCGTTCCTCAAATGTCTCTCTACTCCACAGTTGTGGGCATAATCCAGGCTTTTGAGATGCTCTGCAGTTTAAGCACATTGTTGTGGGGAGTCTTTTCCTTTTTAAGGACTGTGGTGACCATTTGTAACACTTTGTTTATAACGTAACTTGTGCATTTTGTTACACAATGTAATGGTAGATTTCAAGTGATTCTCAAAATAAAAGATTATGATGCTTTCTCCCACCAAGCAACAGGTCTTCTTGATAAATATTTTAAGTGTTGTAGAGGAGATGGAAACTAATTATTTAAATATTTGTTACACGAATGTCTCTCTTTACAAGTTAATAAAACAACTTAACTGAAATCAGTGAAAAGAGAATTGACAATATACACTACAATTGACAATATATATACAATTGACAATATACACTACAATTGACAATATACACTACAATTGACAATATATACTACAATTGACAATATGCACTACAATTTACAATATACACTACAATTGACAATATACACTACAATTGACAATACACACTACAATTGACAAAATATACTACAATTGACAATATATACTACAATTGACAATATACACTACAATTGACAATATACACTACAATTGACAATATACACTACAAATGACAATGTACACTACAATTGACAATATACGGTACAATTGACAATAAACACTACAATTGACGATATACACTATAATTGACAATATACACTACAATTGACAATATACACTACAATTGATAATATACACTACAATTGACAATATACACTACAATTGACAATATACACTACAATTGACAACATACTACAATTGACAATATATACTACAATTGAAAATATATACTACAATTGACAATATACACTACAATTGACAATATACACTACAATTGACAACTTACACTACAATTGACAATATACACTACTTCCATAACGTTATTAGATTCCCCCAAAACAAAGGAAAAATGATTGAAGAAGTAAGGCAAAAATAGAATTAGAAAATCATAACTTATTTTTGTGGAAGAAGACAAAAGAACGAGAAATGTCTAAAGCCAAAACCTGATAGGAAGATAATATTAAAATGGACCACAGAAAATTAGGTTGTGACTTGTAGACTGGATTT
>Ga0209629_10002915_pt1 | contig 11926 bp, 9 predicted proteins | sample TergutCu122P5_FD_187286 | JGI IMG/M metagenome (GOLD analysis project Ga0209629, IMG submission 187286) | Cubitermes ugandensis P5 segment gut microbial communities from Kakamega Forest, Kenya - Cu122 P5 (SPAdes) (version 2) | ecosystem: Host-associated > Arthropoda: Insects > Digestive system >...
TGAAGTAACAATAAGTAGTACAAAAGACATATGGAATACTGTGAATTCTTCCATTCCATGCAGTCTCATATATTAACCCTTTAATGCAGAATTTAAATTCTTCCGCACAACGGCAGCCTGCTGGGATTTTTAACTATGGATTTTAATTTTTAATGCTTACCCTTAAAAAATACATATCTAATAGGCTTTGCATTCAGATATAGTGAAGTATAATTTTGTACTCTGTTCATGAATTGGTTAATCTGGGAAAAAAATTGTTGACAAATTTTTATAATAAATTTAGACTTTTGAATTGCATGCATTATTTAAAATGTGGCGTAAATAATTCATTACTCACATAATTGTGGTTGCTGTAGGTCTGTGGCACCTTGGATCACTGTCTTATCGCGACACACAGTATGCACAAAGAGAATAATTTACAAGTTTTTCCTGGTGTGATATTCCGTGAAACAAGGCACCAAGCAAAGGCCCATGTCACATCTGGCGCACTTATACACCATGCCTTTCCCTGGCCACGAGAAAAACACAGATGACAGCATAGTTGGGTGGATGATTTCTCTGGCCAGTGCTGGTTATGGCGACTCTTGATGTGCACAACATTTGTTGCGGCCGCACTTGTTCCTCCAACGAATGTGGGGTTGGGGCAGTCTTGGCTCTTTCCAGCTTCTTCTATTGAATTCCTCACCAGAAGGAGCCTGAAATCTCGATGGGTATATTTAGCCCTGCACGAAGATAAGAGTATCCAACTGTTGAATTTCTATTGAATGGTATTTGGGTTCGAGCCATTACAGGCCCATTGCACCAAGGCCTTAGGACAGGCCCTTTGTGCCCCATGTTCTGTGGTAAATTAGAGTAGCCCTGTTCCTTTAGCAAAGTTCCAGGTAGCCCCTATAATTATTTTCATTATATCCACAGGGTCCAAAAAGAAGGAACCCAGATGCATATGACTTAGTGAAGCCAAAGCCTCACACTCACACAAAATGTGGACTGAGGTTTCCTCCTCAGTACCACATTTCCTACAAGTGGGGTTATTACTCAGCCCAATTATATATAAATGTCTTCTCAAGATGTTAAGTCCAGTAGGGAGGCCAATAACAACCTTGGATTTTGTCATATTAAAGGACAATAATCAGGCCCTTGTAGCCAGGTTAGGGCCGGAAACTAATTCTTGAGCATGTCTGTGTACTACAAGGACCACACCACAATACCAGATGCTGGTTTTCCTTCCAGCATTTTATCTTATATTCTGCCTAGAGACCCCATAGAAAGGCTGAGGTCCAACAAACCTTGATCAGAACCATCTCTTGCGAGCTTATTGGCGGTTTCATTGCCTTGCACTCCAGTGTGCCCAGGGACCCAATACAGCCCCACAGTGTGTCAGGTAGAGATAACGTTCATTGCCTTCTGACACTGTCGTAGCAAGGGAGACGTTGTTTTGGCAGCCTGAAGCAATTTCAGAGCCGCCTGACCATCAGAGCAAATGCTCACATATTTCTTTGGCCTATCCTGAGTTTCAGTTTCATGAACAGAGGCTAATATCACGTATACCTCAACCTGAAGGACTGTAGCATATTTTCCTAGAGAGATGCTGAGCCTTCTATCTACAGATTGCCCATAGACCCCATCTCCGGTCCCCTCCACAGTCCTGGACCCATCCGTAAACCAGACCAACCCTTTAAACGCAGGAGGAGTCCCAGATCCTGTGGTCCATTCCTCTCTAGTTAACATAGTGACCCTATATTTGGGTTCCAGGTTGAAGACCATCTTCATAATGTCGACACCCATATTAAATATGGCATCAGACTTCTGAAGTCGTGTCAGTATGCAACTCTGTCCTTGACTGGGGTGAAGGTAAGACCAACACCCCACACTCCAGAGGTGATGTGTCATCGACCTTGCCTCCCCCTGTATCACTAGTTCCAGCTGAGGGTGGCCAGTGAGTGCCTCTATGGCACCAGTGGGATTCATATGAATCGCTCCCATTATTAGTAAATATGCCAGTTTTTTTACTTTGCTTAACCTCTTCTTGGCACTAGCTTTCTGACAGCCATGCCACAATACTAAGGATGCAAAAGAGATGGTTGCCTGAACGATAGCAACATAGAGCCAGTGGACCACCTTGGGTTTCAGGCCCACCTTGCCCTGCACGCCCTCCTACAAGCCCATAACAAATTGTGTGCCTTCCTCATCTTGACATCCACATGCTTTCTCCAGGTCAATCGAGAATCCAGAATAACCCCTAGATACTTGACTGGCCTGGAGGGACTTAATTTGACCTCAAAATAATTGTGGTTCACAGAAACCCAGGAGTTCCTTTTTCTAGTAAATGCAACATGTCCAGTCTTATCAGGATTGACCAACAGTTTGACCTCATTCCACCATGTCTCTAAGGTCGAAAGGGCCCAGTGCATGAGTCCTGATACCATGTTTGGAAATTTACCCACTGCAAGAAGACATCTGTCTTCTGCGTTTCCTTGAATGAATACCCCATTTCCACTGAGCCTGGCCAACAAATCATCTACCACCAGGCACCATACACGTGATGACAGCACACCTCCCTGCGGGCAGCCCCTGGATATCGCAAGCCTCATGGAAAATCCATTGAGGTTTGCCACAGCAACGCGGCCCTCCAGGTTGGCCCTAAACCACCGTATAATGGTGTATTCACTCCCATGCATGACAAGAACATCACACATGGTACCATAGCAGGTATTGTTAAATGCCCCTTCTATTTCTAAGAAAACACCCAAGACTGTCTTTTGCTGGTCAAGCACCTTCTCAACACGTACAACGAGCTAATGAAGTGCCGTTTCCACCAATTGGTTAGGCTGCAATGGCATTAGGGCCAGTTCTTCATCTTGTAGATACCTATCCTCCGGCCTGTTCATGATTTTAAGAAGAAACAATGTGAGACTGATAAGTCTATAATCTGTAGGTCTGCTATAGGAATTCCTACCGGGCTTGGGTATAAACACTACCTTAACCTGTCGCCATATGGCTGGAACACATCCAATAGACAGGCAGGCATGAAATATTCTGACCAGGTATGGGATAACAGCTCCCAGTCCCTCTTGCAACATGGCCAGGAGTATGCCATCCATCCCAAGACTTTTATATGGGGCAAAATAATCTATAGCCCATTCTACCCTTCTGTAGGTGACCACTCTCGCAGCCAACCTCCAGTCCGGACATCTAGCCATTAGGGTGGGTGCGGGGACATTAACTCATGTGTAATCTCCGAATCAGGAAAATGTGTAGTTAGCAAGAGCTCTAAGGTTTCCCCTTCAGGTTGCGTACACCTACCCAAAGGAGCCACCAAAGATCCCGGCTTAATCTTAAGGTTCCTAGACGTAGTCCTGTTTAACGTAGCTGATCTAGGTAGGTCATTAATGGAACTACAGAAAGTCCTCCAAGCATTTTTAGTAGCCTTCCTTACTTCCTGTATTTCTGCTGAGCCTCTATAGATTTTCCAACTATGCGGATTCTTATCGAGTTGGCACTTATTAAAGAGCCATCTCACTCCTCTTCTAACGGATTCCAACTCCAAGGTCCACTTCAGATATTGCCTACCTGTTTGACAAGGTCTAAGAGGACAGTTATCCTCATAGGCCCAGATGAGGGCATGCTGAACCCAATGAATTGCAAGCCCCAATCCAGCCTCGTTTTTCGTGTCCATCTCAGGACCCTTCTCAAGTCTATCCTTCGGGTCCTGTCTGAAGGAACCCCGAATTTTGCCACTAGGTTTCCTGATTAGGCGTACCGATATGGAACTCTGTAAAGTGAACAGAATATGTCTATGTTCCGACAGGGCGGGTGCTGATGAAACCTCCCAGCCTATAATGCTTTCTGAAAGCTCAAAAAGCCCTAGGGTAATATCAGTCACCTCTAACCTGCTGCCACTGCAGAAGGTGGGCCCATTGCCCTGATTTAGAATCTCCAGATTGGAAGAATTTAGAAATTCCATCAGGGCCTCCCTTCTACTGTTACACTTAGTGCTGCCCCATACACTGTGATGTGCATTGGAGTCACACCCTGCAACTAGAGGTTTTCGTTCTCTCAATATCGCACGAGTTCCTCGAATTCCTTTGACCGGGGAGGATCCTCAGAATCGTAGGGCAGATTTGTTGAACACGTTCTGCCACGCCTTCATTGTACTTTATTATGACTCCTACCAAGCCCCTACAATAGAATCCTTGCAGCATCCAGGCAATCTCGTCCCTCATAAGGATACAAGCCCTAGGTCTGTGTGTTGATTGTGTATTGTTTGTGTCGATTGTGTTGTTCTATGTATTGTTCTAGTGTACATATGTGCTGTACTTCTGCCACCGGGTGTCAAACCAATTGCAGTTAAAAAAATGTATCATATTCCACTTGCGGAGAGCAGGGTATATCCTGGAATATTCCAGGGCACTAACATGGCCCTCGCAGTACCACAGTTCCTGTAGAAGTGCAGTGGCTTTTCCTTTAACACTCACTGTCCTTGAGAGAACCCTAGAAGCAGCAATGCTGTGCCGCAGGTTGGCTTGAATAAATTATATGTTACTTACCATGTCCAATTCAGCCGCATCTCTCTAGAGGATTAGTGTTGCTCCGAGGAAATGGTTGCCTGACCCTCCACTTGCCAACATGGATTCTGCCTGGTTGCCCCTTGTGGAGCCTCCAAACACCGGAGTTCCCCCTGACTAGAGCCCTCTGTAGAATCCTTACTGGAGTCCCCTATTATAGAACTCTCCTTAGATTCTAATTTTTCTATAATCTCAATTTCGATCCCACGACATCAGGGGAAATATGGGGTCCACCAAGCAGAGCCCCAATGCTTGGTAAAGCTAAGTACATCTGGGAGGTCGCCTGGTATCCCAGAGGGTGCCATTAGTGACAGACTCACCCACTGCCATTCATCCCATAGGCACAACACTCACTGTAGGATTGGGGATTTTTTTCAAGGTTTACTCTTTTAAATCCACTGTGTTCTGCGCAACAGGGTCACCTCTCGTAGGATGTGGCTCTTCACCATGCACAGACACTCTTGGGTAGAGAGAGGCTATGTATATGCATCTACCACCCATGGGGAATAGCCAAGAGCCCACCTGAGGACTGCTGTATCTCCCTTCAGTAATATGCCATCCCGGGTACAGCCCAGCCGTCACCCCTTGACCCCATCCAACTGTTGAGTACTGTTAGATACAGAAGGTGGAAAAACAATTTTCGTGTTCCACTTGAGGGTATGTCAACTCATCAAATAGCTGTTGGCCATTCTATCAGAATTTTCAGTGTAACCCATGTGCCAGTTGTATTGTTCCATGATGTGAGGTTTCACAGGACAGTTCCTGTTTTCACTAAGAGTTCCTTCTACTGGTTGTGGTTGGATGTTAGTCAGTATGTAGACTTCTCATCTGTCCCTCCAAACTAATGCATTAAAAACTCCCCTGGTTCTCACCCTTATGCCACTCCTTTTCAATTCCAGTTTTGATCCAAAGTCAGGGGCACGTCTTTTCTTTTGGGCTGTACTATTCTTTGTGAATGTATTTTACTTCTGTCCAAGTCATAAAAAAGTCTTGGGGATGAAAAGAAATTGTCCATAACTATGTTGTGTCCTAAACCTTCAACTCTGCAAGTCAGATGTCTAAGAGTTGCCTGTGTTGCAGTCATGTTTTCAGTGGTGGAGTGAGTCTACTCAAGTACACTCTCATGTCATATGTATACCCTGATTCATCACAGATTTTGTAAATTTTGGTGCCAAAACATTTTCTTTTGTTTGGAATATACTGCCTGAAGATAACCCCAACCTTGAATTTTACAGTTACCTCACCTACTGTGAAAAGCTCCGAGGGATTATAGAATTTTTTGTAAGCATCATTCGGTTTGTCAAAGAAAGTCCTTGGTTTCCATACTCGTTCATATTCACCATAAAATGGATTGTGTAGCTCTCTAAGTCTCGATCAGAAGTCATGTTGTGTGTCTTTCAATTCGTGTCCCATCTGCAGAGCTAAGGCAACAAGAGTCACAATGTCTGGCAACGTAATGCCAGACAGGTCCGGCTTGTCCGCCTTAAGTGTTGCTGGTAGTAAACATTGGTCTGTACCCCAGTATATGATAAGTTTCTCTGAAAAACATCATCAACACACAGTGGGGAGCTGTCTTTGTTTATGTGTAGAGCCTCACTTTTTTCACACCTTTTTCTGGACCAACAAAAGGATGAATATTCGTGTTGCTTCCTTGAGGCATTTCCCAGTTTGGTAATTGGCCTCTTATTGCAGCCTGTGGTTTGACTTCTGCTGATACTTGCTGTTGTTTCTCTTCCTCAAAATCATATTCAACATCACTAGCCTCAGCACCTGATCCCGTGTCAGTGTCAGCAACCAGAATTTCACTGATGGCTTCCTCCTCGAGTTTGATTTTTTCCCAGCCATTGCTGAACACCTACAATGGTCTGCCTTATTGAGACTTTTTTCTATGACCAGGCACCGTTGCAGGAACCTAATGCCAGGAAGATATGAGCTTTTTCTACAGTGACAGCAAAACAGATCTAAAGCTATGATGTGACTACTGTAAAAAAATTCCAGCTGTTCGAAGGTGCCCAAGATATATTTACTAGATTGACGGCTGTGTGTTGCATTTTACTGCCCCACAACCCCTTCAGATAACCAAGTACTACAAGAGCACGTCTGTGGGCCCTTTTGTAGCTGTAAACATCGATTTTTGTGGATATCTCCTATTTTTGATGAGCATTAGTTTTGTCTGTACTACATGGATGCAGTATGCCACTGAAAAACTTTCTCATCAGCAATGTTTGTTTCAAAGGCCAGTGTTGATATTTCAACACAAAGTGGGCTCCAGTGCGGGCGATAAATAAAGACAGCTGTGTTTTTAACTGTATTAGTCAACTGAGAGAACTGCGCAGATGCTAAATATTGACATATATAGCAGGGTCTTCAGAAGGCTCTAGGATTTGGAGGGGGGGCCATTCTTGATCCAAAAAGGATCCCTGAGCTTCATTGGTCCTACAGCTTACCAAAACACCGCAGTATTTCAGGTAGGATTGAACAAAATTTCTCCGTTCGGTGCACCAGTTGCGACTTCTTTGTAGGTAGTTTGGCAATTTAAAGGGCTCACTGTGACATCTTTATAATTCATTCAGCATCAAAGGGTTAATGTATCTGCAGCTTCTTAATAGAAAACTAAATTTCTAGTTGTATAATGTGACTTTCTTAAGGGTGTTTCTTCACTATAGTAACTATTTACCTAATGTGTTTCTTGCTTTCAAACACATTCTTCTGCCTACTAATATTTTTTTTTGTCAGAGAACTGTGAATGAACAACTGCAGGTACACAGTGGAGAGCGTTGTTTTCAGTGTGAAATTTGTAATAAGGCCTTCAGTCAGAAGACAAATCTCATCAGACATCAGCACATACATAGTGGGGTGCGGCCATACAGCTGTGGTGTATGCAATAAGGCGTTCAGTGAGAAGTGTAATCTGATCACACATCAGCTCATACATACTGGGAAGCGGCCATTCGCCTGTGGTGTATGCAGTAAGGCGTTCAGTCAGAAGAGTAATCTGATCACACATCAGCTCATACATAGTGGGGAGCGGCCATACTCCTGTGGTGTATGCAATAAGGCGTTCAGTAAGAAGAGTAATCTTATCACACATCAGCTCATACATAGTGGGGAGCGGCCATACTCCTGTGGTGTATGCAATAAGGCGTTCGGGAAAAAGAGTAATCTGATCACACATCTGCACATACATAGTGGGGAGCGGCCATACTCTTGTGGTGTATGTAATAAGACATTCCGTCATCAGAGTGATCTGATCAAACATCAGCGCATACATAGTGGGGTGCGGCCATACTCCTGTGATGTATGCAACAAGGCGTTCAGTCAGAAGTGGGATCTGATCAAACATCAGCTCATACATAGTGGGAAGCGGCCACACTCTTGTGGTATATGTAGTAAGACATTTCGTCTTAAGAGTGATCTGATGAAACATCAGCGCATACATAGTCGGGAGCGGCCATACTCCTGTGGTGTATGCAATAAGGCGTTCAGTCAGAAGAGTAGTCTGATCACACATCAGCACATACATAATGGGAAGCGGCCATATTCCTGTGGTGTATGCAATAAGGCGTTCAGTCAGAAGAGTTATCTTGTCAGACATCAGCGCATACATAGTGGGCAGTAGCCATACGCCTGTGGTGTATGTAATAAGGCTCTCAATCAGAAGAGCCATCTGATGACGCTTAAACTTATACATAGTGGGGACTGGCCGTTCTCCTGTGGTGTGCATAAGAACGGATTTATTCAAAAGAATTACGCGATAAGTCATCAAATCTTGCACAGTATGTGTGAACGGATTCAGTTGTCATCTGATCACACATCACTACACGTGTAGTGGTGATTGTATATATTTCTGTTATGTTTGGAATAGGACAGTGTTTTATACAGCATAGCCTGGTGTGACATCATAGCACACATAGTGGTAAGTGCCCATATTTTGTGATGTGTATCACGTGGCATTCAGTTGAAAGTCTAGTCCGATAACATACGAAATCTGGTGGTGATTGGCCATATTTCTGTGGTATGATTCAATAATAATGAGATAATTTGTGGTACATGTCCATTGTTTCTAACATCTTATGTCATGATCCTCTCGTTTAATTTCATAAAAAATGTTGAACACCCCTACTTATTGCACATGCATTATGCTTGTCTGATGTGGGTAAGAATATATTCTGGGATTGCAGCATCTTGATTTGTTCATATAGGGTGTTTCTCTTCCTGCTTGACTGATAAATGCCAACCTGGACGCTTTTGTGGGATATTATTAGACTTCTTAAAGATATTATGACTGGTATCATTTGTGTAGTCATCAAATGTTAAGCCCCCTCGTCATGCCACATGCAGTGCAGTACTGGCGGAGCATCAGGCATAGTGTGGGGCTGGCAGTTACGTGTCAAGGTGGAAAACAAAAAAAAGCCCTATACAAGTACACAGCTAGGCATAATGATATTGCTGTGTGAGAGAATGATGTAAAGAAAAAAGTCTTGCATATTAACTTCACCCTCTGCCATCTCATGAGCAAGGCTTCTATCCTGAAGGCTGTTGCACTTTATACGGCTCAGGAAATATCATTTCCTGCCCTGATGATGGAGGAACAAGTCCTTGAAAAGTGCACTTCTTCTAGACCACATGGCATAAAATCCCAGATAATGGTAAACTTCACATTCAACAATGTGATTGCCTGAGACTTCATAAAAATAACTTTGCCCTTAAGTTTTATGATTTACTTTGATTCCCTATTATGTTGTATGACATGCCCTAATAGGAGAATGTGTTTGGAAAATCAGCTGTATATCTACATACTCTGCAAATTCCTTGCCATGTGAGAATTAAGTATCTTTAAGAACAGTAATATATTTTGTATGTACATGTGTACGTGGGTGCACAGTTTGAGGAGTCAGTAATTCAGTCAGCATTTGTTGGTGTCAGTAGGTGTGTTAATGACATAAAAAGTGTAATAAATTACAAAATACTACTTAAACCATATTCTTTACTACCCTGTCCTGAGAATCTGATGTGAAATTTCACTACTTTCTACTGAAGCTATAAAACAAATTGTACTCTAAAACAAACAGATCTAATAACAATGTCAGTATGAAATTCAGGGCTTGAAATTGGGTTATTTTAACATCCGGGACTGTTAGGAAAAGTCTTCATAAAGATTTAATTTACTGTGAATGTGTCAATAGCAACACTTTTAAATTTTTACATGTCATAGTGAGTGTCCAGTGCATTGTGGTCCAACTGAACAAGAGAAAATAGTTTGTACCACATACATTCATAATATGTGTACACCAAGACACTGCTTTAGGCCAACTTCTTTTACACCTTTCTGCTTTAATGCCCCTTACCAATTTACACCACTTCTTATTTTACATCCTCACTTTTTGTTTGATGCCATATGGCTGGTTTATTTGCATTTATTTTTCTTACAGAGATATAATTTTTAATTTATGCCCACATTTCAGGAGCACAACTAGGTTATGAAACAAGACCTTTGTGTACTTGGATACTAAATGTAACTGCACATAGCAGTCCCTTGTCACCTGTGTGGCTTAACACCACATTTGGCAAGATTAAGACCTAACAGGCTATTGTGTTGCCATTATAGCTACAGCAAGAGTAATTGCAGATCCATGGGTGTGGAAGTCAAGAGATTTATAAATTGTGGTTTGATAAAACAAATAAAATGGCTGACAAAATTATTGTGTGTGGCTAGGGACTGTTGTTTTAACATAAAGTATCGAAATACAGAGCTTAATAATCCAGCTTATGAATATCAACAAGACAAGCAATGCACTTATAACGTGACATTGAGGCACATTCATGCAACCACTGTTGCTCTACAAAACCTATAATTATTACATAAGCCTATTCAGAGCAAGTGTTTGTAGCATTAGTTATCATGCACCATATTTTCATCTGTGGCCTGTCCAACTCTAAATTATATTCCTTATTATCTCAAGTGGCACAATTAAAAAAGAAAATGTTATTGAACTTAAAATGTGTTTTGATTTTCTCTACAACATTTGTCTAAGTTATTCCCAATTTTAAGAAGAACTGAGCAAAATATGGTCAAATATATATATTGGTCTTCATTTATAGTACCCATTACTCTTGTCCAGTTTAAATTAAACTTTAATTTTCTGGACGAATTTCCAAAAAATTCTCAAACATCAAATTTCATGAAAATCCAACCGTATGGAGCCTAGTTCCAAGCGGATGAATGGGCAGTCAGGTATGACAAAGGTACTAGGCACTTTTTGCGATTTTGCAAAGACACCAAAAAGTTTTACCATCAAAACATGTTTAATGCTGCAGTAGGTTACATAACTCACTGAAATTCGGCATTTATGTACAGTTAATTCCAGCACCATGTGACTGTATTCTTATGCTGAGAATATGGTGTGTAACACAAGCACATTCATACCAGAACATTAAGACATGATGGAAATTTTCACCAAATGATATTTCTGTGCTCATTATCATGGGTGAAGAAGAATTTGTCTGTGTTTTCATCTCCAACACAGCAGATAACTAAAACCTCGTTTTTCATGAGGTGATATTTTTGCGGGTGGTATAAATTATACACCTCTTATTTAATCCAAATGTACATTAATATTTAACCTTTATTCTAAACAGCCAATTGTGATAATACATAAAATATAAACTGTCCATCACAACATAATGGTTCATTTTTCAGATATTTAAGGTACTGTCCTACGCCTTAGGCAACCTGGCCATTTTCAGGTAGATGAACTATGTTGGAAATACCGGGGAGGAAATTAGTAGCATAAGGTATAAAACTATTTGAGATGTCATTTTGACATAAAATACCGGGTTATTCATAAGTCCGTGAAACATTTTAAAAATCCGCAACAATAGGACTATGCAAAGGATCATGGTAATTCTTACGTCGATTGAGAAACTGTTGGGTTTTTTTTTAAGGAAAAGACCGTGCACATAGTTATAGTTGCCCTGATTTGCCGCAAGGAGACAGTATTAGCAAATATGGCGTTTAGTAAACGTGAGCAGTCATTTTGTGTTTTGGAATACTCACAGGAAAAGGTGACGCGTTAATGCGTTGGCCACCCCGGTCCTCGGATTTAACTCCGTGCGACTCTTTATTATGGGGGTTTGTGAAGGACACTGTCTTTGTGCCTCCACTCCCCGCTAATCTCAAGGATCTTCGCAACTATCACCGCTGCTGTGGTTCTGGTCGACCGTGATATGCTGACACGCGTGTGGAACGAGATGGACTATTTCATAGATGTCTGCCGTATTACCAAACGTGGACACATTGAGCATCTGTGAAATATGTATAAAAAAAACTTGGAGAGTCTCTCTCTCTCTCTCTCTCTCTCT
>Ga0209629_10002916_pt1 | contig 11925 bp, 10 predicted proteins | sample TergutCu122P5_FD_187286 | JGI IMG/M metagenome (GOLD analysis project Ga0209629, IMG submission 187286) | Cubitermes ugandensis P5 segment gut microbial communities from Kakamega Forest, Kenya - Cu122 P5 (SPAdes) (version 2) | ecosystem: Host-associated > Arthropoda: Insects > Digestive system...
GACACTGCAGTCTGGAAAGTATTTATGTTTATCTCCTGCCTCCATATTCAGGTCGCTACATTAAAGAGGCAGACAGCAGGCTCCTACAGTACTACCAAACAGTACGGCATCACATACCAGAAAACAATGTCAATAGCTTCTTGCCATGAGAAGCTCAAACCCCATATATTTGTTAAAAATTATTTACACACTAACATGATGGTAATGAGGGGAGTAGAATACTGATTATCCAGGCTAATAACAGGGAGAACATAAATAGATAATAGTAAACACAGATAAAACAATGTATATTGTTTAATGCAATAACAAAACTTCAGAATTCAGTATACATTTTTTACGTCACTGATTTTATTTTCAAAAATGGTTTGTAGTGGTCACAGGATGTCCTGCACAGCTCACGCACAACACAACAGTACCAAACCTGGTGTCTGTAATGACACAATGTGCAGCCTCTCTGTGGGGGCCTGGCATATCCTTAACCATTATGATCTAAAGTAGTGTTTCTCAACCGCCGGGCCGCGGCCCAGTGCCAGGCCCTGGCATCAATTATACCGGGCCGCGAGAGGTTCTCCTGGAATTTGTCATTTTATTTTTCTAAGCATTTTCATGAATAAATATTTTATAGTGGAAATATTCTGAGGAGAATAATATTCTTGATAGTGTCAAAAAGCTCAGACCCAGAACGCCTAAATAACATCTGTGTGGCAAATGTCAGTGACCAAGATTTCATTAGTCCAGTGATTGATAACTAATTTAAATGTAATTTTATATTTGTCAACATGCCACAATGTATACATAAGTGTACTAATACTCTTTATGATTATGCCATAATTAATTATTAATACTTATGTAGTTTAACGTACGAACTTAAAAAAAAACTGGAAAGATATTTACGAGTAAATTTGTTGTGACCGGGCCCTCGTCTTATAAAAAAGGAGGATGAAAACAATTTTTAAGTTTCTTGCATAGAACTCAGTCTTTCTGTATGTATGGCAAGTCGGTTGTCACATCAACAGATGGTTCCTCCAACTTAATATTTGAGAGTATTTCTAATGCTGTCACTATCTTGCCTGCATCTTCACAAATTGCTTGCATTTTCTCCACTTTGCCGGCAAGTTCTGGTATCGCTTTATTGTACTGTCAAATTCAGAATTTTCAGGTACATCCAATATCCATGGCATAAAAGAACTAGCCATATCATTTTTGAAGATCTTAAGCTGTTCTTTCAGTTTGTCTATTTCTGTATCTTGAGCACCAGTATTGCAATGTTCCCCCTCATCATCTGTTGGCTGATAAGCTTCCTCTTCCTTTTGCATTTCTCTTAACTTGTGTTCTTCTAACACCTTTTCCTTCAGTAACTGCTCCACTGACATGTTTGTATCTGAATTTTCTGGCACTTTCAATGGCAAAATATCTCTCTTTTTCCCAAATTGCAATATATCTTTTAGTGCTGGGTCTGCTGATATTTCAAGCCAGAACTTAAAGATGCTATCATATCTACTGGCAGACATTGTAGGTTTTGCTTCCTGATACATTTTAAGTGTGTGAAACAGCCTCTTCCAAAAATCAAAGTTATCTTCTGCTGAACATTTACCCAGTACAATACCTGGATTTGAAGGCGGGCACAACCCACAGTCAATAACCACTCGTTGAACATCACGATTTTTAATTACAATATTCATTTCTGACAATGCCCAGCTAATGAGTTGAAGTCTTTCCTCTCCTGGATCCAGAAGATAATTTCTAAGAGCTTCTTTGTCCATATGCTTATCCGAAGCAGAGAGCTGGCTATGGATTTCCTGAAGAAACTCTTCTGACTCCACCATTCTAATTGATGTGAACAGTGTACTCGGTACTACCGAAGTATGTAATGAGAACATTTAAGTGATCAATACTCTGTGTGCTTCATCACAGGCTCAGTGACTATGATGTGTGCTTCCAGTTGAGTCAGTGGAGTTTGTATAACCTATAATCTACAAAAATTCTTCTGAAATGTAATGTTATTGTATCATTTAATTATTACTGAAATAGAGAAGTACTTTATAAGAGCAGAAACAATAAATGCTTGGGAGATAAAGCAAAGCATCTGGTATATACAAGCCCAGTTCCTTCTGCATGAAACATCCACGCTTCTACTGTACATTTTTTTATTCAGATTCAACCCGTTGTGTTTACTGCAACTGAAAAACAAGGGAAGTATGCCGTCAAACACAACACTTCAGTTCTATACAACAATGTGCTACATGTTTCGGTTCATCAGAACCATCATCAGGCACCTTTATGACAAAAGTTTAAAAACATAAGGCCATATGCAACATGCAAATTCTTTGTCAGAGAGACCTCACTAATGTACACTTGTTTGGTAAAATAATAAATATGTCATGTTTATAGCCTTCGACAACTCCAAATTTTTTTGATGAGTGTAAAATCTCTTCATGTTAGTATTTAAATGAATATACTGACCAAGGTAAAATCAATACTCTATGTTATAAAAAAGAAAACAGAACAATGGGTATCGATTGTACCTGAGTCCACATATTCATTTAAAATACTAACATGAAGAGCTTGTACCTTTTTTTTTCAAGGAGTTTTCTTAGGCTATAAACAACACATGTATTTGTTATTTTAATAAATCATTATATACCGGTGACATCTCACTGACAGAGAAATTGCATGTTGCATATAGACTTACGTTGTTTAAACTTTTGTAATGAAGGTGCCTGATGATGGATCTGATTAATCAAAACATGTAACATATTGTTGTATGAACTTAAAGTGTTCTGTTTGATGGTATACCTACTGTATTTTCCGGCCCATAAGACACACTTTTTTTTCCTGAAAAATGTGACCTAAATTCGACCTGCGTCTTATGCGTCTAGGGTAAGTATCCAAGCGTCCAGGTGGTCTTCTTAAAAAACCATCTTTATTAGTGTGCGATCAGTTCAAGGCACATGTAACAGAATCAACAAAAATGCTTGCTACTAAACTGAAGACGCATCTCGCAGTAATTCCTGGTGGATTAACTTGTCAGTTACAGCCTTTGGACGTTTCAGTTAATAAACCGTTAAAGGGATTTATGCGTGAGGAATGTGCAAAGTGGATTGAGGCACCAACTCATCACGTTACACCGGCAGGAAGAGTGAAACGGCCTTCGATTTCTAATGTTTGCAAGTGGGTGAAAAATTCCTGGCAGCAAGTTAAAAGTGAGACTATTGTAAAATCTTTAAAAAAATGTGGTATTAGCAATGCACTAGACAGAAGTGAAGATGACATTTTATATGAAGAAAGTGACATATCGAGTGAAAACAACCACGAAGATGATTTTAGTGGCAGTGACGACGATTTTCTGGGTTTCTGTGATGAATAAATTATATTATGGTTGCTAATTTTGGTATGTAACAATCCTGTTTTCTTCCAGTAAATTACTAAAATTAAAATACATTCATCATTATTTTTTTCTAAAATTTCTAATGAAAAAATCATGGTGCATCTTATGGGCTGGGAAATACCGTACTTCCTCTGTATTTCAATTCCACTGTACAGTTTCCATGGTTACAACACAGCATTGCTGTCCTTTCCACTGGTTACCCCCATTGATTGCCTGTTAAATTATCTGGCTAATGTCAGATGACCATTTGATGCACTGATTACAAATATAAAAGGTGAAATAACATCAGAATAATAGTACAGTTACAGTTATGTTACATAATTAAGTAAACATATATGAGGACAGAATTAACATTTTTGTAGTGGAAGATTAACATGGGGGCAGAAAGAGAAAAAGGTAACACAAGTGTAACAGTCAACCATGTGTTTAACAGTAAACACTTGCCATGAATGATGATGGCGAAAACTGCAACATATTAAAAAATTCTACTTGACTACCATTTGAATATGACTGTGTGCACACAAGTCAGGCATGGTAACAGACAGTAAACTGCACTTCGTTATAAATTCAAATTGTGCAAGTTTGAGGAGTCCAAAATTGAAAATCAACTGAGATTTCATGCGATTATTGAAAGGGAGCTCCATAAACACTGTACATGAAGCTGTACTTACTGTTGCTCATGTTTCCATCCCCAAAAGAGACCTGAAACAGTCAGAAGCATCTGGAATAGCAATGAGTAAAATCCACTTACCTATTTGTGATGACAGAACCAAAGAACCAAGATCACTCTGGTGATTTAACTATTACAAGACAGTGATTCAACACGTTAATCAACCAACCAAAAAAAGCAAACCAAAGGTGGAGACTTGTATGAAGCAAAAGTTAACATCCCATGATTCATTGTGACATTCCTGTGTACAAAATGCATCACTGGCGTATTAGATGGAAAACTGGTAACTGTAATAGGATCGTACTTAACTAATGGATTTCCTGTCTAGGCTGAGGACATTGATGTGGTTAAAACATGGATTTCCATTACAAATGGCAATTTCATTTCAGAGTGAAAACTAATGGGATGGATGTCCATGGTTTATGCAGTATAGCCATCATTGGATATGAGCATATCAAAATCTACATCGTCTTGCACTGATATACCCAGTATCGTACTTATATTTTGGCGCCAATCGGAATCTGCACTGTCTTGCATTGATGGACCTAGTATAGTGGCTTATATTTCAGCAACGACTAAAAAAACATGGTTGTAACTAGTGAACTTACAAGTATTGGCACAATTGCAGATTATCTCTTCACCATATTTGAACAGTGTAATTGAATTATGAATATCGTGCTCTTTTTAAATTTCCTTGGAGTTGGAAGCAGCGAACTCCAAAAGACGTTAATCCTTCACTAGCACTGCAGTGGGAATCTTATATCTCCACATGCTAAAACAATTGCAGAGTGAAGTATTCACAGCCGTGTGGTTGAAGAGTCCGTTCTTCCAGGACATGATGCTGTGTCATTGGATTATCGGTTTACGACGACCCGAAGAAGCCTATGGGCCGATTCACACTATACGTCACGTTTCCGTTCCGTCATCGTTCCCTCTCCATTCCGTCAGATTGATCTGTGTTCACACTGTCTGTCGTGTTCATTCACCCTCCGGCATAGCACGTGATAGGAGGCCCGCGCTTATTGCCATCAAATATGCAGCCTCATTTGTTTTCTAAAAAACAATTAGCAGCAATAGCATTGATGTTAGTTGAAGAAGAGAAAAATGCTGCTCTGAGTGATAAAAAGAAGTGTATGTGATCACTCTTCACCTATTTGTCCCCACAATTTTTCTTTCCATACACTGTCAATTCAATTCAATTTATTTCGCTTTCCAAAAAATCCATTACAAGGTGTAAACCACATGGATATAGAAATAGAGAGTACATCTATATATACAAAGTTATACAAACAATTGTTGAATACAGTGTAAGTCAGTCGGGTTAACATATTTATACAAAGGAGTACATATTAAAAAAATAACATTGTTCACAAAGGTAAAATTCATTATATTACATTTACAGGAAGAGAGTATCATTGTTCACAATGTGAGGGGTTAAAATTATTGTTTATATACAATTACAGTAAGTAAAAATATTTAAAAGCAAGATTAATATGATAGGCAATTGTGATGCATCCTTATGCGAAATTGTAGAATTCATCCAGTGAATAAAAAGAGTTTTCGAGTAAAAACCTCTTCAAGAGAGATTCGAATTTTTTTATATCATTAGACTCCTTTTTTGTATAAGTAGGAAGACTATTGAATATCTTTACACCCATATAGAACACTCCTGTCTGATATTTCTTCAGATTTGCCGTAAACATTCTCGCTTGGGGACGGCGACGGAATGGAACTGAGACGTGACGGAGACGTTCTTGTCAGTGTGAACATTTCCGTTTAATTACACATGAGAAAAGTTTACTGAACGGTGACGTTCCGCGACGGAACGGAAACGTGACGTATAGTGTGAATCGGCCCTATTACCTTCATCCTCAGCGGTGCCTTCCAAACGTCGGGAACCGATTACTGCATGATACCGATGGACAAAATCCTAAAGTACTCTGCTGCGTCGTAACCAATTCGAAGCACATGGAGATTGTCACAGTGACATCTACCAGAAACACAATGAAATCGCAGACAAAATGTCAGCTCCAAATGGGGGAGTTCCGTCAGAAGAGGCAAGGAATTTCTTTAACAGTGTGCAGCTCCCATTCCCAGAAATAGTTGATGGTAAAATTAATACTGTACAATTTTTGGAGTCTTCCAAAGGGGTTGTGGGTCTTGTAGGTAAGTGACAAACAGCAGTGTTGATGGTAGTTGTGTTGATGTGACACTGTTACGCGTGATGAAGAGGTGTGTGTACGTGTACAGACGGGTCGCCTTGACAGTTCGCCGACTGCAGGAATAGTTGCTACTAAAGCTCACGTCTTTCCTAAATCTTGTTTCTACATGTTGGGCAACATGGCACTTTTTTTTCCCGCTGTGTGCAGCAGAAAGGAATTTAAAGAATTGTATGTGCATGCTATTTGACAACGTCTGTGTTGTTGAACAAACAGTATTACAGGAATCCCGTAAGCCGAGAAAACTGCCGATAATTTTCTGATGTATGCATGATGTGTAGTTAGGAATGTGACTAGTTCGAGATGCCAATAATTAGTACCTGATGACTCGAACATATTATTGGAATGTGGCTTGCATGATTTACGATCTAGTCATTTCTTCAGAACTTCTCTAGGTAATTTTACTACAGTTTTGCGTTATTTGAATCATTTAGGTAACAAGTCCTTTGAACTGTTGTTAGGTTATGTAGCATTGCTGGGTGGATGTTACGAATCTTATTTACACCAGGATCATTGTAATGGAAAAAAACTGCAAATTAAATGGAAGTAATATGCTAGTCCGTTATAAGAATGGTGATAACGTCATTTTCAGAGATGTAACTTGTGACAGTATTGTGTTTTCAGTTGTAGAATGTATGTTGTGCACTACTAGTGTAATCCTTTTTCCTGGGATATTGATGACTGATGGAAGAGCCTGAATTGCACTTTGTTGTGTAATTTATCAGGGTTGGTTATCATCAGATTTTTGTACTCTGGCATAGATGTGAGGATTTATTCTACACTGCACAGCTGTGTTAGCTGCATATACTGGTACTTTGTGGTTTAGAGTGAGAAATCTGTTCTGAGAGCATTCATGTACTCACCAAGTTTCGCAAATAAACCAAGTGTGTGTGGGGTTTTCTTTTCCATTATGCATTGCATTATGGTACCAGTTCACAATATCCAGTCCTCACAGTCTGTGCCATTAAGTTTGTGGTGTACACTTGTCTTACACGGATGCAGTATGATGTGTCTTCTGTGCACGTTCTCATATTGTCTAAAATGGAACCTGTGGCTTGTAAACTTGTTATGTATTTGTAAACTGCTGTCCAAGTGTACATGATACATATGGTTGCCACTGGGCAATGTTTAATGTGTTGCAAAAGACAATTTTATGTACAGAACATTTATGAACAAGTTGAAGTGATTCATATGAGCCCAGTGAAACCTGAAGTTTATTCTTACCTTTGTTGTGACATTGTATAGTCTGGTACAAATTTATTGTTTCATCAGAACCTCCTACCTCCATGCGGGTAGCCTGGCACCTGTGTACAGTTCAAAATCTCATGTTAGTCACTTGACAGATTACATTAAAGATCACCATTGATTTTAAATTCATTTTATCAATAAAGCACATTTAATGCTAATATTAATAACGTTTTACTATATTTTTATATGTACCAAATATGTAAATTTATATTTAAGGAAAGAATTATTATTACAATAATTATTCTTGAAAAATCCATACAGCATTTTCTGCTCATACAGTTCCTGTGTCCAAGGCAGAATTACAGTGAATAATTTGGTTATATTGTTAAGTGTTGTAATAGCACTAGATAACATGATAAATTCTTGCTTGCATGGCATCATAAAATAGCGAAGAAAGAGGCATGCAAGCAGCCTACAGACGAAGGGGCTGTTTGACAGTGTGGTCCTTTGAAAGGAATAGATTTTGCATTCCTGTAGGTGCCTTGTTCAAACTTCAGCCAGCAAAAATTATTCTGGAAGGAATTTAGGGTTATCCCACAGTCCTTCAGATAAGACACTGGGTTTTGCCTCAGTCAGGCCATGATTGCTTCCTATCAAGTCCTTTCTAGTTCATTATTCACTAACTATACTACCATCCAGTGCGATATCCTGAAATGCTCACAAAATGCTTTGTTAAATGACCTATAAATAAGTGAATAAATAAATAACATGCAAAATGAGGACCAAGAGTTCCCCATGTCTGTAATACAGAATTTGTCATTTACATTTTAGCATAGTTTGCTCAAAATAAGTAGGTGAATATAGATATGTCATATGTTTTGCTCATTAACTACATAATCAAAGGGCCTAGAAATATAAGAAACCACTTTACTTAGATTCTTATAATAACAAATTGTTTTCAGAGAAATTTGGCAAAGTATTTGCTCCAGTGAAATATGACATGACAGGCAACATTGAGGTAAGTTGTAGTGTGGCTAGGTTGTTCTTTCCTTGAAGTTAATTTTCTTATCCCATCTTTATTTATGGATATCCACTGCATATAATACAATGAAAGTGAAAAGTTTATGTCAGCTACTTTTTGTAAGTTATTGCTGTCTGAAAAGCACTCCTAAATTCTAACAATATGGTCATCTTCAATGTAATGTCACATATTTTAAGGGATAATGTCATTATTAAAGGAGCTTGTAGCCTCTGTCTTCAGGGTAGAACAAATCCTAGAATTATTTCTGGCTAGTTATTTTTGAAGATTGGTACAGTACTTAAAACATTGCTGTGGATGTACAAGTACATTATTTGAAGTTCATCTTTTACCTTATTACAGTCTGTTTTGTTGTAAATTGATACTTTCTTACTTCATCTGTACAGTACATTTGATTAAATTGTGAGCTTGGGTTAGCACAGTATCTTACAAGTAACACACTGATCAGTGTTATACATGGAAGTTAATTGTCAGGGAAATTGGGAAGAAGTTTGAAAAATTATTTAACATTAATTGTAGTTGGGTAAATAGATTTACAGATGAGCGATGGTGACAGATGTTTGGACCTTCATCACAAAATATTTCTCTCCTTAGAGAATTTTGTAAACAAACACCTATTAATGTAATTTCAGATATTATGAGGGAAATGAGGAGGAGAAATTTATTTCATAAACTTCTTTCTAAATATGACTGGGGTAATTACCTGCAAAATCATCATATGTAAGAGTTATAAAGTTAACATTTTTTTGCCTAATTGTATTCTAAGAAGAAAATGTGATTAATGTTACAGAAACTTACTCAGCATTATAACACCAATACAGAGAAGCATATGTACCTGAACAACATGATTTTAAGTGAGAAGGAAGAAGGTGGAAATTATGCAATAGATGCACTTTTGTGGTTAAGAAGGTAATATTCATTTGATTCTTTTTCTAATTTTTTTCTTGCCACACTGACTGCTGAAGCCTTTGTTCAGTGGTGATATTTAGACGAATTTGAACGTAACATATGTGACAGTGTAATTATCCAAGATGCTAGTGATGGTGCCTGAATTTATTGTGTTAAAATGGGATTTTTTTTTTACTGCTCCCCAATTTATGAAGTGTTACTTAAAAGCAGTTTCATATAATATCACTGCACATTCAAATGTGTATGACTTTCAAGAAACTATGTACATGACAGTTTTTTTTTATTCATTGTTTGTGTGCATTATGTTGGATGCACATGCAGTTCCCATCTTTTTTCATCCATTTCATCACTGTATGGTGAATGTTTTATTTAATGAAACTGCGTAAAGTGCAAGGTATACTTGTATTTTTTCAGCTATTCCAGATCCAAAATGTCAGTATACTGTGCCAGATCCTGGTCAGGATGCAAACTGAGTGTGAAGCTGAGTTTCACACTGCAGATCATGAGATACATTTTGATTTTCAGTATGAATATTTTTAGAAATGGGGCCTGTGTGCCATAAATTGTCAGGGTTGTGGGATGTTGGGGATATAATTCTGGGTTGCTTCTTGATGTGTAGATGCTTTGGCATACAGTGTAGGTTTCCTTAGCAAATGTCATCCAGGCTTTTAGATTTATTTCCATGTGGAGTCTTAAACACCAGAGGAAGCCTTGTTGGCCTTTATTGGACAGAAGTGTAGCTAGATAAAATTGCTTATTTCAGAGCCCTCCATTTCATCCACACATTCTTAAATTGTGTATTAGAAGACTCTCGACAGGGTACAAAGTCAGAAGACTTAGTTCCATTTCTGGAGAAAGCCTATGCAGAAACACTGAAAGCATACCATGGTTGGATGGCTCGTAAATTGTTTGCGGTAAGTAATTATATAATCATATCTGTTTCGTAGTATAGGTTTGTTAAAGATGATGATAAAATGCGATGATAAAATGCTCATTCTTGTCAAATTTTTTGTGTGTGGATGGTACCGTTTTATCAAACACATATATTCTCTTCTTGTCTCATCACAAGTCATGCTGACACCTCTCACCAGCTGCACTGTGTTTAGTGCAAGGGTCCACAGATTTTTATAATATCTAGGAGCTCCCACCAAATGAAAGGTGACATAGGTGAAATAAAGCAAATCCTATACTGATGACCAAGAATTCTGGAGTGACCTGTGTATCTTACTGATATGTGGTGGTGTTTGCTGTGGACATGGGAACTGATAAACAATTTTTATGTGATGACAGACACTGCAATAATTATAATGAAAACATTAGGTGCCACCATACAAAAGTTAGTCAGCTGGGTGACTAGGCACTTGGGATTTAGTGACATATCTTCCCACCATATCCCTATACAGAAGTACTGAAATATTTATCAGAATGAAAAAAACATATGATTTTCAAGATAAGTAAACAAACAAAATCCTGTGCATGTTTGTCTGAACATAAGGATATTTTAAAAATCAGCAGTGGTCCCAACTGAACCAATCCATCCTTGTACATGAAAAACATTAGAAATGCCACATCTTGTGTAGAATGTGTCATATTTGTTGTTTCCATTAATATAGTGTGCTTTTTTGAGCATGTATGTATTAAACAATTTTCTTAAGTTCAGAGTAGTTTTAAATGTTCTTTACATTTTTACACTTTATTCAAATAAAAGTAAGCTGTTTTCAATAGTTAATTTTGTAGAGCATAAGAAGAAGCTTAAAAGTTTTGATTGTCACTGGATTTCGCTATGAGCTGGACTGGTGGTCCAGACACTAAACACTCTGTCACCCAATTTTAAAGCACTGTGAATGTGAAGGTTATGTCATGTCTGAAACAGTTAGTTGCTGGCATGTCACTGTGGAGGCCTGTGTTTGATTCCAGTCCAGTCTGTGTGGGATTAATTGTCAAAAGTGGCACTGGGACAGGTTTTTCTCATGAGTGCTTCAGTTGTTGCCTTTCTGTATCATGCCACCAATATGCCTGACATATCCTTCATTCTTCTACCACTGATGCTATATAATCTTGACAGTTGACAGCATCATTAAATAAAACATTTATCTCTTCTGTTGAATGTGAATTTTTCCTTCCATTTCTTGAGGCAGTGGGGTGGTAGAAGGCAGTAGAAAGCTTCCTTAGCATACCCTCCAAAAATAATTTTAACAGTGTTTTATCCAGGGACCTGTCATTTGAAATGAGGTTGATTATAATCATTGAGACATGCAGAAGTATCAGTGGGGCTCACACTGAAATCTGATGACAAAACTTTTGGATTTTTATGCTGCAAATTTAATTATTGTGCACAGCTTACTTTTTTTAGAATGAATTTTAATAATGTAAAGATTATTTATAATTACTCTGTATTTCATTCTGAATAGTGAAATCTTAATATTGTTTGATATAAGGGTGGGAGTAGTCGAACACAACTAAATATCGAGTGTAGTATTTATTGAACTGTAGACTACATGTTTCGGCCCTG
>Ga0209629_10002918_pt1 | contig 11923 bp, 11 predicted proteins | sample TergutCu122P5_FD_187286 | JGI IMG/M metagenome (GOLD analysis project Ga0209629, IMG submission 187286) | Cubitermes ugandensis P5 segment gut microbial communities from Kakamega Forest, Kenya - Cu122 P5 (SPAdes) (version 2) | ecosystem: Host-associated > Arthropoda: Insects > Digestive system...
GGCACCTTGCTTTTTAGGGGAAAAAAAACTTGATGACAGCTCGTGTCTCGATGTTGTTGAAATTGCGCGCGTCGCCTTACATGCTTCCTTTCAGCCTCTGTAACAAGGAAAGACTTGCAATTCAGCACATGAATAGACCCCTCTTTCCAATGACATTATCGATCCCGTCCTACAACATCGGCGAGTAGGGCGGGCTAAGGACTTATCAGCACCCCCTCGTATTCTACTACCACAGGACAGGAACTCTGTACAAAGTATGGTAATGTCAAATTGCAGATAGTACAAAAATTTTCTGATCACACCTAGGAAGTACTTCAAAAACCAAATTTAGTGCAAAGACATTTAAAATTTTTGTAAACACCAAAACTTCTTTAATTCAGTATTTCTGAATAATCTACTGTGCATCAACATGAAATTATGTTCTGCACTAACCTTACACACATAGCTGTGGATGGTCTCAGAGATAGAGCCCAGCCCTACACACTCAGGGTGGTACAGACACAGGCAGACTCGGCACTGAAGCGATGGAATGAGGCCCATAACTCCTACACAGCGTATCGAGCATGGCTCATTGTTGGACTTCTTTCCGCTGCCACTCCTGCAAAGTGTGCGGTGGCGAAGGCAGCACAAGGGTAAGGTCAAGGTCAGAGAGGAAATAGGCACATATGGACAATACAACCTTATCAGCACGTCATTACCTCAGGTGTTTCACAATCTGAATTCTAACTGGAGGGAATTCTGCTAGTAAAATCCCTAATCTGATTAACAAAGTGAAGGCCTCATAATCTTCATATCACTCTGTGTAGTTGCCTATATTATCTCTGAAACTGTTATAACACCATGCAAAGTAAGCAAAGTTAAAAAAGTTCATACTTTTCAATAAATTTAGACCAATCTAGACAACCTGGATAAAACAAGAATCCAACAACAAATTCTGTCACAGTTTTTGAGTTTTCATATGGTTCCAAATAGCAGTTCACTTTAACATTTACTAAATGTCAACACACACTCATGTTCATGCAGTGCATGTTGCAGTTCTGACAGATCAGTATACACAGTAGATCTTTAGCTACCTGGTTGCTTTAAAGTGAAATCATCAAAAAATATCTGACTTTGAGATCATTTAGAAATGCTTGCTTATTAATATTTAGTGCATTGGCATCAAGTTTGAATGATTTACAGTGAAGCTCTATGCATTCTCAATCTTGACATTAGACAGTGCGTGTGTGTGGTCAGATTTACTTATTGCTTATTATGTTCAATTTACTGCATTCTCAAAGTGTAAGTATTCCACTCTGAAACATTTTTTAATAAAATAAAACTATCACACAACTTTCAAATTTACATTATCCTTTTATGTCAGAAGTACACAAACTAATGCTTTCAAACCACATTCCCAAGAACATATCACCTTCCTTTTCTGTACTAAATTACACAAACTCATATTCATGTGTCATGTTTGCACACATACCTTACTTTCCACACATCAAAACTGAGTAACCCAACACAAAAAGTAAGTAATTTGTTTCTCCGTCTGTCATCATGTCAAGTGTCATGTATTTACTCACAAGTGGCTATTAGCTGCCTACAGAAGGCCAAACTAAAAATACACAGCTCATGCAGTTACCAAGTCACTCTTTAAGTCTTCCACAAAAATTACCTCCACTGAAGTTTCCTATTCCTTTACAATCTATATGCCATTTATCAAGCAGGTGTTGTGTTATTTTCCGATACCCACAAAAATAACCTCTGAATGGTTTAATACCAAGTCTCAAATACTGAAATCAGGGATTTTAAAACCAGTATATTTTTGGTACCAAGTGCAAATATCTCAATCCTGGACGTCACAAATCACAGAAATTATTACCCTTTCTTCCTTCAAAGCTCATTACACAGCAAGCATCATCTTATCCCTAGAATTTACTTTACATATTTTTTGTTACAGACTTACTACAGGCAGTGGAATCCTTCCACAAAAGCTGCAAGTTGTTCACCCAGTGAACAAATTCCCCAAATTTCATGGGAGTCTGTTTCTGCATTCACAACAAACACTCTTTCACCACTGCAATCACTGGACCACATCTCAAGCCAGATAAATGCAAATCTCATCCCCACACTCTATGTCCACTACAAGTCTTTGCAACTGGATTTACAACAGTCATGCGTAAGGGCAGAAAGTATCCCCACGGTGATACAAGTTTGTCTTGGCATAGAGTCTTCCATAAGTTACAATCCAATGCATAATGCACACAAGCAAAAGCAGCTGCATCTCTTCTGGTATCAATCCTGCAAATGTGCTTTAGACACTCATTTAACAATTCACACACACGTACACACACACACACACACACAAACACACCTCAGAAATACTTGCACTTTAAGGAAAATTAGTGTGTAACTTCCCTGCATCACAGCAAAATACAATAAATGAGAACTGGGTTTTCACTGGGTAGAGTTTTCCCATATGCCAGCAGAGGCTCCATTTCTGTTTCCCCCATATTCTAGTAATAAGATAATTGAGTTTTCCTATATCCAAAAAGTGGTGCTACCATGGGATATGTTTTTTTTGTCAGCAAGCATCAGTAATGTCAGTAACGGGGCTGGCAAGAGAACTGGTTTGGACTTATATGCAGATAATGTAAATAATAAATATGGATGTTTTCACTGCAGGGTACACAGCTACCTAACAATTATACATAACATCCCAATTAAGACACAACCACGTCTGAAGAAAGCACTTCTCCCAGAAAGGTGAGACAGTTCCTACATACATTGTTTAACCCATCCACTTACCTCTCTACATCTTTTAAGGTACAATTTACATTACCAACTTTCTGGCTCTTAACTGTAAATACTTGACTACCGTACAGTTTGTCAAACTTCCCCAAAAACAAGATTCTTTGTTATAGCACAATTATGTGTCTGAAGCACTATATGCCATTTCTTGGTGGCCAGTTAATTACAAAGTTGTTACATGTTATATATCAGATATAAATTATGCCTAAGAAATGGCTGGGGAATCACAGCTTGCAACTTGTAATTCTATCTCTGCAAAGGAATGGTTAAGTTGATGGGTTGAACATGGATAGAATGGCAGGTAAGTTGTGAAAATCCAATAAAGAAGTTTCAACAAGGTAACAACAAGTGTACTCACTTTGAAGACCAGGTCACTGTAGTGACACTTTGGGAGCTGCCTGCAGCTTTTTTCAGAAATGGGCTGTCATCTGGGTTCCACATGGGTGGCAACATTCCTATCTCCAATTCTCCATCCTCTGAAGAATCATTCTTCTTCTGTCTGTTACCACATAGCTTGCTCAGTGGCAGCCTCTGTAATTTTACAGATGACACCTGGCATACAAATTAACAGGTTATTATCTATCTAATTCATTACACTGTCCTTGAAGAGATGGATTTCAATGCCAACTGTATCACATGATGGCCTCAGTGTCTCTGGCTTACTATGGATACATGAACTGCTATCAAGTAAACAGAGAGAGACCAGCATATGGCATTCCAGGCCATCTGCCAGTACATTTTAGCAACTAGAACATGGTCGCACACAATTATAAAGATTATACAAGTACAAGCAGCCATTATCTAATATACCCATCATATTATAAAAATACAAATGGCCATTATCTACCACATTCACTATATTAAACAAATACAAGTGACTATTATCTACAACACTCATTATATCATACAAATACAAGCAGCTATTATCTAGATTACTAACGGATAAAACACATACTCAAAGACATGCGATCATTTTCAACAGCTGCAACTCCCCTAACGAGTTGGAATGTTCCTCTACATGTAAATAAAGGGCATTTCATAAGTTGTATACATTACTGTAGGAGAGGATTTCCTAGGTCTTTGTTACAAAAAAAGTTCTTATAAATACGTGTCCAATTCTGAATGGTTTTGGGGCTATGACCACTTGCAACTCAGAATACAATGTAATGATTATTGAAAAGATTATGGATTAAAATAATAAACAGACATATTACCTGATAAATTTAATGCCTAAACATAATTTCATGACAGAACCTATCTTTAATTAACAATGACCGTGCTTAAAGCAGGTTTACAAAAATTCCACCCTAAGCCACAAGGAATCCTCACCACTGGTTGTGAACAGCACGTGTGGAACACTAGAGATAGGCCTGGGATGTTCTTGTGTCACCCACCCTTCAGTGGCAGAATCAAAGGTTGTTGACAGTCACGTAATGAAGAACGGACTCCATAAAGAAGTGACATACGGTTTACAGGTGTGGGTTTAAAAACACCACAGCACCATAACCATTGAAACCAGTGCCCATGTTAATAGGAACTTTTCTGATCACAAAGACCTAGGAAATTATCTCCTAGAGTACTGTCAAAAATTCATTAAACATATCTATACAACAGCTGTGACATGTAAGTACAATGCTCACACACGAAACATACTAATCAGCTTATTGATTCTGCCTCAAAAGACAGATCAAATCAGTTCTCAAGGAATATACACATTCTGAGGTACACCACAGCTGAATGATGTCACTTACTTCATGGAAACACAGCAACTGTTGGCGGCTGAAATGAACTAATTAATGGTGTTCTATGGTATTAGTGCTAATACCAACCCCTTATACAGAACTGATGCTACATATGTTACAAGTTCTATCCTACACAGAGTATCAGCATTAACAGGACTCCTGTATGCGAATCAACAATGCAAATACTGAATATACACAACAGGGAAAACTTGGACAAGTACAGATATGTAGCACAAAAAGATATAGAGAAGAAGTTGGGGAAAGAAAAGACACACATTAAACAGGAATAAAGAGAATGGAAAAGGCTTTTTCATAAGAACAGTCACCTTGAGAGCTGGGTCTATGGACATAAACCATACCTTTATCTTTGGAAAAGTTTTTGGAGGTGCAGTTCGTCCCTGTTGCGAGCTTTTTGGACTTTCTGATTGAGTGCTAGAACTCAACGCTTCAGGCAAGGAAGAAGACTTTTCACTTACTGGCTTCGCCTTGGTAGTCTTCTTTGTTGGTGCTGCACTGGGATCCTTGAACATAATTTCAGTCACTATGACACACATAAGCATATGAAAAGACAGAAAAAAATGAGAATCATACTTCCAATTATATTACTCAATACCATGTACTTAACAATGACAAGGAAGATTAAAGAATAAATGATGAGACATGATCACCATGCTGGATGAAAATTACAGTGGTTTCAAGTTTATGGAGCAATGTATGAATCTACCGCTCTGTGTCTGGGGTACTATTTACTACCATACGATATCATCATGTTGCGAAACAGAATGCAGGTCAAAATTAAAACATAAAAATGGCCAACAAAACCTTCATTAATGTAGCCAAGTTCAAAACTTGCGAGTAACACTAAGAAATCAAACTGAACACAGGAAGAAGTTGAGAAAATTAAATTCAGGAAATGCCTGCTACCATTCAGTCCAAAATGCTTTGTTTTCCCATTTACTGTCTAAGAATATAAAAATAAAATATACAGAACTATAAATTTGCCTGCTACTGTATGTTGGTGTGAAACTTCATATTTTACACTAAGGGAAGAACATGCACTGAGAGTGTTTGACAACAGGGTGCTGAAGATATATGAGCCTAAGAGAGACAAGGGAACAGGGGACTGGAGAAGACTGCATAATGAGAAGCTTCATGATCTGTGTTCCTCACCAAATATTATTTGGCTGATCAAATAACGAAGGGGTGAGTTGGGAGGTCATATGGCACACATGGGGAAGAAGAGAAGCATTTTGGTGGGGAAATCTAACAGAAACACACCACCTGCTGTAGAGAGAAAATAATGAAACAAGAGCTCACAGGAAAAGAAAGGGTGTGCAATAATTGGATTCATGTGGCACACAATATGGACAAGATGTGGGCTGTTCTGAAGGTGGTAATGAATCTTTGAGTTCCATAAAATGCCGGAAATTTCTTAACTGGCATCTCAAGAAGGACTCTACCCCATGAAGTAATATACCAATAATGTGGGGGTGAGTATTTTTAGAGAAGAGGTTTAAATTCTTCTGGCATATCATGCTGCATCACAGGGCAATTGGATCCTGACATTTTGAAGGTACATACTGCCTTTATCTTCAAGGGTCAATATGTCCCGAAAAAATGCTGAAGATGAAGACAGTACATACATTTGTAATGTCAAGATCTGATTACGATGTGACATGGTGTCATATCCCAGAAGAACAGAATCCTCAGCTACACCAATGCTTCATGCCCAAAACTTGCACTTTTAAAGAAATCTGCAGTAATTTTAAATTACATTTTAAAATAACCCACTAAGCATTAACACATAACAAGAGGTCTAGTAATAACTGTAATGAAAACAGATACATTTATATTATGCTGTGCAATTCACTCACTTTGGTTAGAATCTTCTTTGCATCTCTGATTATCTCTTTTGAAGGGTCATCGAGACCCAACGCTTCTTTGAAGAATGTAAAATTTTCAATTGTTAGGTCTTCTGTATCCACTGAAAAGAAAGAAAGGAAAAAAAAAACCATTAAACATTATACTCACCCTCCAGACCACATTCTGAAATGACTGGGAACTGAGCTACATTAACTCGAAATACACACAAAAAATGGTCTGAAATGTAAGCTTCACATACACAGATATAAGATACCAACAATCTAATACAGCATCTTAAAAAAAAAAGCAGGAATCGTCTTACTATCAGAATGAAAAATACTTCACAATGATAAATGTTTGTATCACCAACAACACTAAGTACTCTTGTGTTTTTAGTATGGGTAGCACTGCTATTCACAGCTCTAGTACGTGAAGGAAGTTACCTGTATGTATGTATGTGTATACACACACACACACACACACACACACATATATATATATATGTACAACAAACTCAACCACTTTGAAAACACATTCCATCTTCTTCCATCATGACATAAAAAAAGCAATAATATTTTGCAGCAATTCAACCAAGACATACTTACAATATTCCAGTACCTCCCGGTTTGATCGCACCTTCTTCCCAGATGGGGTGTAATAATAGATATCAGCCATCTTCTTGAATGTTGACTCACTTGTGTTCCGGTACACCAGCTCTCGCTTCCAACCTAAGAGGAAAGAGTGGTGTGACAACAACAAAATTTAACTTTTAGGAACTTAACTGACATAAAGTGACTGACTTACATAAGACACTATGATAATATACACAGAGGTTTACTCAAGGAAAGGAAAAAATTAACTTACACAGTAATGAAAAATTTTTACACAAACTTTTATCTGTTATTCTTATAGCAGATCCATTTACTATGTACTGAACACATAAAACTAGTTCTCATTCCTAAGCCCACAGGATATTCCAAGTATAAACATTCTTATTTTATAGCCAACCCTTTGCTGTTCAAAGGGTTTACAGTCTTCAAAAATCCTGTGACTGTTAGGACCACAATGTACAAAGATAGGACCTCACAGGACAAAGGGGGTCAGGAGAACAAAAAACACAAGAAACATGATGGTATTGAAATGATTTGCAATACACAGACATTCACATTGATATTTAAGGGAATGATTGGAATATGTACTGGAATAACATCAGTATATCACCTGAAAGTTCTCAAGGTGATCAAATGATAGAGTGCATGGTGGAGGGGGGGACCAGAAGGCAGTGAAGAAAGAGATGATTTTTCAATTGCCTTGCCTTCTTCTGCATGTTCTTAAACATACTTTCTTATATGATGTCATAACAGTATCCAACTCGTGCTTAAATTTCAGGCACCAGTCCATGAACTGAACTTATCTTCATTTTTCTTGATGAAATGAACTGATCCATTTATAACACAATGGCATGACTTTCCTTTCTTTTTATCCACAGGCCCTCTTCCAGACATATTAAAACACAAAGACAACCACAGTTCTAAAAACTGCGAAACATACAGCTGTGTACATTACATATTGCACAATATCTACAGTTAGTGAGGGAGAATGCAGGCAGGTGCAACCACCTGTATATTACTATTCAAGCACCACCATAAATGAGTAAAGGAACCACAAACCCATGAATGAGAGTTGCCAAAATAATTCTCTTGTCAATAATCAAAACTGCAATGTGCAAATCCACAGACCAGCCAGGTCTGCTATACCACAAATCCTGCATTCATGCAGTATGATAGGAAATGTGATACAAGCAGCTGTAGTAAAGTTTGTAGTAATGTTCATACAACAAACCTGCTGCAGTGATTCTTACCATAGCCACATGGTTATCATTCACACACACTACTTTGTAATTACATATAATGAAATACCAGTTACTTGCATCAGACGTCAGATTATATGCTTTCCAAAGCATCCATCCATGCCTTTCTTTTATATACACGCTGGTACACGTACATTAGGCTTTGATCCTCTTTCTGTGCTATACTCTCCCCTACAGAAGGAAGTGCAGGCTGCATGTGAAAGGCCTACAGAGAAGAGGTGGCCTAAGAGTACCATTTTCTTCAGTGCTCTATGTTCAGTACTGGTGGTGGGTTGGGGACTTTCGTTTCAATGGTCATGGGGTACTGAATAATTTGACATTTCACAGATACAACTGCGGCAGATGCCATACATCTGATTTCTCAGCTAAGACCTTCTAATAGTGGCACCTTGTTTCAAGGAAATACTTAAATGTGGCAGAATCTGCTGAAGAGACCATGTCAAACTAGTACAGTTGATTTTACATTTCCAAACACCAATTATTATAGTATTCTTCTTCTTATTCTATAGTGCGTAAGTCCATTTTTAGGCCATGGTCTTCCCTATTTCCTTACTTCAAACTTCTCTTTTCCTTGTTGCTGCCATCCAGTTGTCTGTGGAGCAAATCTACAGCATCCTTCCATGCAGCATTCTCATCTACCTCTAAGCTTTCCCACAGGCCTTCTTCAATCAAAACAACCTCCCATACTCTTATACTAATGGTCATTACTTTTCCAACACATCTTATTCATTACCTACTTTTTCAATCATGCATCTGTCAGTCATCCGTGTATTTTCCTTCCAACATGTTTGTAAGTTACCTGGGCTATGAAATGCTGCCTTGCATTCTTGTTACTGCAGATTCGAGTGCACAGTGCTAATGATACCCTACAAACTAGGGGCACCGTTTCTTACACTTTCTCACCAGGTCTCAATTCTGCTGCTGTTTTCAGAAACGTATGCATAATAAACAAAGTTTCATGACTCCGACTATGGATAACTTTATGCCCAACCACACACATTTAGTCATAGCAGCACACACTGTGTGTGGCACAATTCTGTGGCAGGCCAATGATACAAACAGAACAACATGAGCACAGATATGCAGTGAGTGGTGTTTTGCATGTTCATGCTATGCAACATTATCACAATGCATCACAGGCCAGTTTATATACTTGCATCCTATATATTACAAGTCACAGAGGATTGAAATACAGTGGCTTAACAACTACCAGGGAAATTGGTACTACTGTGGGGAGGAACAGGTCACACAAACATACAACCATTATGTACTATTTCTCAACATAAATATGTAAATTGTGAAGTTTTGTGAATTCATGGAACAAAGATGATGGATTATCCAGGTTAAAGTTGTGCATGAATAATTCATAGAAATGTAGAAGACCAATTATCTGACACAATTTTTTTATCATGTTATTTAATGATGCTGTCAACTGCTACGATTATACAGTGTTGGTGAAGAATGAATTAATGAATGAATGGAGTATGGGGCATTGGTGGAAAAATACTGACAAGGGAAAAATGACGTACTTTGGAAGAAACCTGTCCCAGTGCTATTATGCCCATCACAAATCCCACATATACTGGCCAGGAATTGAACCCAAGCATCTGCAGTAACAGGCAGAAAACTAATCGCCTGACGCATGGCATGGCCTAAAATACAATTTAGTACATACCATACTGAAATGGTTTCAGATAAGCTGGATTAGACAGGTCCATAAGGACCTTCTTGCCCTTTCCTCCACTTGAAGACAAAGCAGGGGAATCCCCACGACTGTACCTCCCACCTGAACCAGATACTTTGAGGCTGCTTCGAGAGCTAACTGATGGACTGCTTGCTGCAGAGCTGGTCACTTCTGATGATACATCTTCACTAGCAGTACCTACAGATGTCACAAATAATTTTATCAGCTTTTTAGTGTGTTACTTAACGACACGGACAACTGCGTCGGACCAGTCTATTAGTCCACCGTGACTTGTTGCAAAATGCATGTGCAGGTTCTGAATTCAATATTCCTGTACAAAACTGTTACAAAATATTTACATCTGACACCCATAAATCTGTTACTGTGCTACATTTCAGTAGCTCACACACTTAACTGCAATTAGGTTGGTTATTTGCCACTGTCTGAGGTACATTTTCATATTGGTTGTCATTACAATGACATTCTATGTAATTAATGTCAATAGTCTGGATAAAAAGCAAAAGCCTATGAATGTTGATCGGTAGAGGTCTCTGCAATAAGCCGATCCCTCGTCCACACTAATCCTACTGAGTGTAATGTGACTGTGTGTGATCTCAAAACCTAAACAATGAGGTGGCCTAGGCTGAGGAACACTGCTGCACCAGAAGAAAGAAAAAAAAAAAATTAAGGCTGATCATAAGTAGTGGACAGAGTGTTACATCCTGAGCAGTCCCACTAATGACAACCCCTATGTAAAAAATTATAAAAAATAAATAAGTTTTGTCACAATGATAACAACCAATTCACCATTTCTCAAAACACTGTGCACTGTAATATACCTCAGATAAAGTGTAAGCAAATGTCACCCACACATGGTGTGTCCGTAGGTGGGTATCAGGAGACACAGCCACAGCCTCCAGACATGGACAGCCAACATGGGACAGTCCTTACAATAAAAGGAGAGCATTTTTATGAAATTTTACATGGAGCCTCAAACCTGGACAGACACACTTTCTCAACCTAACTTTTACAACCATACACAGCACAGGCAAAGGTAACACTTGCATAAACAGCAGCATCACTCCTCACCACAGTTAGTATGTAGCATATTAACACATTTTACACAATCAATCACACAAACTGACTACCTAGCAGTTGCTTACTCTTATCCATGGTAGCTTGTCCTCTGTAGAGCTCATGGCAGGAAACAACAGTCTCCACACTCAATTGTAAACATCAGAAAGGAAACTAAAATTTAGTAGGACAAACATTCTGCACAAATGCACATACAGCTAAATTTGGGCTGCCTCTGCCAAGGTCCCACTGGAATGAGGAATCCAATGTTCCCTGATTTGGACAGCCTCTGCCAGTAGCCAGATGTTTGCTGCTACTCAAGATCAACAGCTTCCACACTTCTGAGGGCTTTCAGGGGTGCACAGTGTCAAAGACAAACATTTACATTAATTTTGAAGAATATAGTGTTATGAATTCTTTAACTTTTAGTAATCAAAGCTGTGAAACATTGCTTCATCTTACAACTGTATTCTGAATAAACCACAACAAAATTTATACAGAAACCTATGTTAAAACCAGGGAAATTCATATCTCTTTAATTATATGATATTTCAAATTAACCAATTTTGAATTAGGTTTTACTGTTTATTTCTCTCTGCACTGTGCTACAAACCGGAAGGAAGGTCACGGGTTCAATTCCCCCTGGTTCCACTGGAACTTTAGAGTGACATAATCCTTCCAGTCACTTTATGGCCCAGGGGTAGACTCAGACTCTAACAGAAATGAGTACCAGGAATATTTCCTGCGGGTAAAAGCAGCTGGTACAAAGGGCTGACAACCTTACCACCTTCATTTGAAAACTGTCTTCAAATCTGGAACACTCAGGGCCTGTCCAGTCCTCTACAGGTATTACATAACCGTTTTGCTCTCTCTCTCTCTCACACGCACGCACGC
>Ga0209629_10002919_pt1 | contig 11922 bp, 12 predicted proteins | sample TergutCu122P5_FD_187286 | JGI IMG/M metagenome (GOLD analysis project Ga0209629, IMG submission 187286) | Cubitermes ugandensis P5 segment gut microbial communities from Kakamega Forest, Kenya - Cu122 P5 (SPAdes) (version 2) | ecosystem: Host-associated > Arthropoda: Insects > Digestive system...
TAGAGGTAACTCCTGTGAAATACAAGGATTTGGAAAAAGATAACAATGGTGAACCATCAGAAGAAATAAAAAAAAGAGTGGATAAGGCAAGAAAGACACAATTTGAAAGATATAAGGAATTCAACATTTTTTCTAATTCGGAACTCACTCCACACTTAAGTGAAAAGTATTGCAAATTAGATGAAAAAGCTAAAGATATATTAAAATCTGCATTTGACAAATTAGGATTAAGTGCCAGAGCATATGACAGAATTTTAAAGGTATCAAGAACAATAGCAGATTTGGACGGCAGCGAAAACATTCTGCCGAATCATCTGGCTGAGGCAATACAATACCGCAGTTTAGACAAAAAGTATTGGAGAAATTAAAATAATGTAGGAATTTATGAATGTATGAATGTATGAATGAAAGAAGGAATTTTCGTTACACTCAAATTCCTAAATTTAAAAATAAAGAAATTCGACGTAGGAGAATTTCAACAACCATTCGTACATTCGTACATTCTTACATTAAAAAAAGGAATAATTAATAAAATGAAATATAAAACAATAAATATAGAGGATGCAGAATATCCTGATAGCCTGAGAGCGATACATAAGCCACCCAGAAAATTATATGGTATAGGTGATGTGAGTTTATTGAAGTCAAATTGTGTGGCAGTTGTCGGTTCAAGGCACTGTACGGATTATGGATATAAAACAGCTGAAATTTTTGCAGGAAGTCTTTCGGGAAAAGGTGTTACTGTAGTAAGCGGACTTGCCATTCGGAATAGATACAGCGGCACATACAGCATCTATGGGAAAATCGGGAAAGACAATTGCAGTCTTAGGAAGCGGTTTTAATAATATATTTCCGCCGGAAAATGTAAATCTGTTTAATCAAATAATTGAATCAGGAGGATTAGTTATAACAGAATATGAACTGGAAGATGAGATGAAATCCGAATATTTTCCTGTAAGAAACAGAATAATAAGCGGATTATCATTGGGAGTTTTAGTTGTGGAAGCAGGGAAAATCAGAAGCGGAGCGAGTTTGACAGCAACCATAGCATTAGAGCAAGGCAAAAAAGCATTCTGCATTCCTTGCAATATAGATAGCAAAAACAATAGAACAAATGAATTAATATTAAAAGGTGTAAAACCTGTAATGGATGTAAATACGATTTTGCAGGATTGCGATATCAAAATTGTAGGGGCAGCATGTCATGCTGCCCGGGTCGCATACCATGCGACCCCTACAACAACAACAAATCAATATCCCTCCGCAATACAAAGATATATACAAAATTTTATCTGGGCGGACCTAAACATATTGACGAAATATTCAAACAGGCAAAAGATAATATTTCCAATATAACAAGCAATCTGACAATGATGGAGATAGAGGGGTTAATAGAAGAACTGCCGGGAAAAATATTTAAAATAATTTAGGAATGTAGGAATGTAAGAATGTAGGAATGTAGGAATTTAGGAATGGAGGATATATGTATTATAAGCAGGAGACAGGGAGATTTGGGGAAGATGAAGTTGAGAAATATTTAACTGAGAATAACTATAAAATTATGGTTAGAAATTTTAGATGCAATTTTGGGGAAATAGATGTTGTAGCAAGGGATTTAGACAAAAATGAAATTGTATTTATTGAGGTAAAGACAAGAAAGAGTAAAACCTATGGAGATGCTTCAGAAGCAATAGATTATTATAAAAAGAAACACATAATAAAATCAGCTGAATATTTTGTTTGGATAAATAGATTGGAAAATGAATATATAAGGATTGATGTAATAGAAGTATATCTGGGCAAAAACAGCAAACCCAGGATAAATCATATAAAACAGGCATTTTATTAAAGATATATTTTGTTTTGATTTTAATATATAAATATGATACAATGCGAGTATATTTGGAGATTAGAATTATGGCTGATTATTTCCCGGAAATTGAAAGTGGACTGCTTTACATGAGTGACAAACAATTAAAAGAAAAATTTCAGGATTTGTTAAGAAACCAAGATTCAAAGGGCTTAACGGATTTTTTAATGACATATGGTATATTACGTTATGATTTAATATACACAGAAATATTAATAAATTTTTCAACATTATTGCAAACATTGTTTCCTGATAGCATTGCCATACTTATAAAATATTTAACGTTAGGTCCAAAAGGGCAAGATACATTAGTCGGAGAATTTGATGCAATAATAGGGTTGTGCAATCCTGAGGCAGTAAAAGAATTTGCATATGCTTTAGCCGAATTTGACACAGGGAAAAGGAAAATAATAGAAAATTATGATGTATTAATAGAAAAATGTGGAGATCTTTTTTTAGATGACATGGTGCTGTTATTTGCATCTTACGAAGTATGTTATGAGAGATTGATAGAAGACTATCCAAAATTATTTGAAAGATTACGTCCAGATACTGTAGCAAAATTTACTGCAGCTTTTAGTAAAATTCCATTAGGGAAGGCAAAAATACTAAAAGATTATAATGCATTGTTGAAAAAATGTAGTGATATAGATAAAATAGATTTAGCAAAAGTATTTGCATCATTTCCAGAGGGGCAAGTGAAAATATTATTAGACTATCAAAAAATAAAAGAAATATGTCGTAAAAATATCCGAATAGGACAATTTGTACAAGCTTTTTCATCATTTAAAGCTGGGCAGAACCAATTAGTAGCAGATTACCCCGAGTTATTAGGAAGCTACCAATTTCCTGGAAAGACACAGGAAAAAAAGTGGAAAATGGCACTAGATATTATGTTGTTTATAAAAGGATATGCGAATTTTGAAGAAGGACTGGCATTTCTGCTGAGAGATTATGATACATTATTAGCAATTGTTCAAAGAGCTCAACAAGATAGTGCTCACATTGGAAATCCAGTAAAAGATTTTCACGGAATACTTGCTGATTTTGGGGAAGGTAGGGTATTTTTAATTAGAAGAGGGATACCGCTTCCAGAGCAGGAAGGTCCGGATCATGATAGAGAGTAACCGGATACCAGAATTTTGAAAAAATGTACCCCATTTTGAAAAAAATCAGCAATAGTCTTTACAATCTGTATGAAATTAATATATAATAACTGAGGATTTTAAAAAAGAAAGAAGGTTTTAATTTATGGGCAAGAAATATGTATACCTTTTCAAAGAAGGAAACGCAGGAATGAAGGAACTTCTTGGAGGAAAAGGCGCTAATTTAGCAGAGATGGCAAACTTAGGGATGCCGGTACCACAAGGATTTACAATAACTACAGAAGCATGCATCAAATATTATGATGATGGGGAAAAAGTAAATGATGAAATAGTAGATGAAATATTCACATATTTATCAAAACTAGAGGAAATGACAGGAAAGAAGCTAGGAGGACTTGAAAATCCGCTATTAGTATCTGTACGTTCAGGAGCTAGGGCTTCAATGCCGGGTATGATGGACACAATATTAAACTTAGGTATGAATGACGAAGTTCTAAAAGTAGTGGCAGCAAAAAACGAAAGATTCGCGTATGACAGCTACAGAAGATTTATTCAGATGTTTTCTGACGTTGTTATGGAAATTGGAAAATCATTTTTTGAAGAAAAAATTGATGAGCTTAAAAAAGAAAAAGGCGTAAAACAAGACACAGAATTAACAGCAGCAGATTTAGCAGAATTAGTAAGAAGATTTAAGGCTATATATAAAGAGCATAAAGGAGAAGACTTCCCGCAAGATGTTAAAGTGCAGTTGATGGAAGCTGTAAAGGCTGTATTTAGAAGCTGGAACAACCCAAGAGCTATAACATACAGAAGATTAAATGATATACCAGGAGACTGGGGAACAGCAGTAAATGTACAGGAAATGGTATTCGGAAACATGGGAGATGACTGCGGTACAGGTGTTGCATTCACAAGAAATCCAGCAACAGGAGAAAAGAAACTATTTGGTGAATACTTGATGAATGCACAAGGTGAAGATGTTGTTGCAGGTATAAGAACACCGCAAACAATAGACCATTTGGCAGATACAGACCCGGAAGCATATAAAACATTTGTAGAATTAGCAAATAAGCTGGAAAATCACTATAAAGATATGCAGGACATGGAGTTCACAATAGAGGGAGGAAAACTATTCTTCCTGCAGACAAGAAATGGTAAAAGAACAGCAAATGCAGCACTTCAGGTAGCAACAGATTTAGTAAAAGAAGGAATGATAACTGAAAAAGAGGCAGTTCTAAGAGTTGAACCAAATCAGTTAGACCAGTTATTACATCCAAACTTTGACCAGAATGCTCTAAAAGCATCGTCCGTAGTGGCAAAAGGTTTGGCTGCATCACCAGGAGCTGCAACAGGAAAAGTAGTATTTACAGCAGAAGAAGCAGTAGAACAACACAAAGCAGGAGAAAAAGACTTAGTATTAGTAAGGCTTGAAACATCACCAGAAGATATAGAAGGAATGGTAGTATGCAACCGGAATACTTACAGTAAGAGGTGGTATGACATCACATGCAGCTGTTGTGGCAAGAGGTATGGGAACATGCTGCGTTGCTGGATGTGGGGAAATAACAGTTAATGAAGCAGAAGAATTCTTTGTATTGCCAGATGGAAGAAAAGTAACTAAAGGTGAATGGATTTCTCTAGATGGCTCAACAGGTAATGTATACGGAGAAAAAATTCCAACAGTTGAAGCATCAGTTTCAGGAAATTTTGCTACATTGATGAAATGGGCAGATGAGTATAGAGTATTAAAAGTTAGAACAAATGCAGATACGCCAAAAGATGCAAAGCAGGCATATGAATTTGGAGCACAAGGTATTGGACTTTGTAGAACAGAGCATATGTTCTTTGCACCAGACAGAATAATGGCTATCAGAGAAATGATAGTATCAAAAACTCCAGAGCAGAGAGCAAAAGCATTGGAAAAAATACTTCCAATGCAGCAAGGCGACTTTGAAGGATTATACAGAGAAATGAAGGGATATCCAGTAACTATAAGATTATTAGACCCGCCGCTGCACGAATTTTTACCACATGAAGATGAAGAAATAGAAGCTTTAGCTAAAGAAATGGGAATGAAATTTGACGAATTAAAAGCTGTAGTTGAAAACCTGCATGAATTTAATCCAATGATGGGACATAGAGGATGTCGTTTGGACGTAACATTCCCAGAAATAGGGGCAATGCAGACAAGAGCTATTATACAAGCTGCAATAACAGTCAACAAAGAGGGAATGCATGTTGTACCTGAAATAATGGTTCCATTAGTAGGAGAAGTTAAAGAATTAAAATATGTTAAAGATATTATTGTAAAAACAGCTGATGAAGTAATTAAAGCAGCTGGTGTAGACCTAAAATATAGTGTTGGAACAATGATAGAAATACCAAGAGCAGCACTTACCGCAGATGAAATAGCGGTGGAAGCTGAATTCTTCTCATTTGGAACAAACGACTTGACACAAATGACATTTGGATTTAGCCGTGATGATGCTGGTAAATTCTTAGGAGATTACTACTCTAAGAAAATATATGAATCAGACCCATTTGCTAAACTTGACCAAGTTGGTGTCGGTAAATTAGTGGAGATGTCTGTAAAATTAGGAAGAGGGACGAGACCAGATCTTCACTTAGGAATATGTGGAGAGCATGGAGGAAATCCGCCATCAGTAGAGTTTTGCCATAGAGTGGGATTAGACTATGTGTCTTGCTCACCATTTAGAGTGCCGATTGCAAGACTTGCGGCAGCACAAGCAGCAATAAAATTTCCTAGATAAATAATGGAGGATGTATGTACGCATATATAAAAGGAACCTTGGAAACCAAGTCAAACACCTATGTTGTAATAGATGTTGGAGGTATTGGATATAAAATATTTATGTCTCTTAAATCAATGGAAGAGCTGGGAGAAGCGGGACAGGTTGTAAAAGTATATACACATTATTATGTAAGAGAAGATAATATAAGCTTATACGGGTTTGTTGCAAATGAGGAGCTAAGGATGTTTGAGTTATTGCTCTCTGTAAGCGGAATAGGGGCTAAGTCAGCAATAGCAATGCTCTCTGAAATATCTCCATCCAGTTTTGCACTGGCAATAATAACTAATGATATATCAAAATTAGTGAAAATACCGGGCATAGGAAATAAAACAGCTGCAAGAATAGTGCTGGAATTAAAAGATAAATTGAAAAATGATGCTGTAGGGGCAGACCTTGTGTCCGCCATGCCGGAACAAAACGCAGCATCAGACACCAAAACCTCAGAAGCAGTCTCTGCATTGCAGGTGCTGGGATATACAGGAAGAGAAATAGATAAGGCTTTGGGACAAGTTGATATTAACAATTTGGATTTAGAAGAAATTATAAAACAGGCATTGAAATTATTGGGAAATGTAGGAATGTAGGAATGTAGGAATGAATATAGAAATTCTTCTATGCCCTGAATTTCTTAATTTAAAATTTTTAATTTTAGAATTTGAGTGTAACGAAAATTCTTTCTTTCATCCCTAAATTCCTACATTCTTACATTCCTACATTAAATAAAGGAGATACTATGCCAGACCTCAAACAGCCCCTAGCATATCGTGTTCGTCCTAAAACATTGGAAGAATTTGTAGGACAGGAGGAAGTGCTGGGCAAAGACAAAATATTATATAGAACAATTGCGGCAGATAGATTGTCAAGTCTGATTCTGTGGGGACCTACAGGATGTGGGAAAACATCTATAGCAAGGGTTATCAGCAATACTACAAAATATAAATTTGTTACTTTAAATGCTGTAACATCAGGTGTGGCAGATATAAAAAAGGCTATAGAAGAAGCAAATAATATACTCCTTAATCCTACAGGCAAGTGTATTTTATTTATAGATGAGATACATAGATTTAACAAACTGCAGCAGGATGCACTTTTGCCTTTTGTAGAAAACGGCACAGTAATACTGATTGGTGCAACAACAGAAAATCCATATTTTGAGGTGAATAAAGCTTTAATCTCCAGGTCTATGGTGGTTAGGCTAAAGCCTTTATCAGCAGACGAAATATATGCTATATTAAAGAATAGTCTATCAAATGAAGATGGACTAGCCAGTTATAAAATAAATATAAAAGATGAAACACTAAGAAAGATTGCTGAATTTTCGAATGGGGATGTGCGAACAGCTTTAAATGGGCTGGAAGTAGCAGTGCTTACAACAAATGTTGATAAAGACGGTGTAATAAATATCACAAATGAAATTGCTGCAGAGAGTATAGGAAAGAAAAAGACAATTTTTGATAAATCCGGAGACAGTCATTATGATAATATAAGTGCATTTATTAAATCTATGAGAGGCAGTGACCCGGATGCGGCAGTATTCTACTTGGCAAGAGCAATTAGCGGGCGGAGAAGACCCTGTATTTATAGCAAGAAGAATTGTGATTTTAGCAGCAGAAGATGTAGGCTTAGCAAACCCAAATGCTCTAGTTATTGCAAATAGTGCACTGCAGGCAGTTGCAGCAGTAGGAATGCCGGAAGCAAGAATAATTTTAGCAGAAGCAGCAATATATATGGCACGAAGTCCAAAATCAAACTGCAGCTATTTGGCTATAGAGAAGGCTTTAGAAGATATATCCACAAAAGATACAGGAGAAATACCAATGCATATAAGAAATGCGCCAGCAAGCGGAATGAAAAATTTCGGCTATGGCGAAGGATACAAATATCCACATAATTACCCGAATCATCAGGTCGAGCAACAGTATCTGCCGAACAAAATGGCTGGGACAAAGTATTTTATAAAAGACGAAACTGTAGAATAAATTTGACAAGAAAAAGACATAATAAAAAACAGGAGGATGAGAGATATGAAGTTTGTTAAAGGTGTATTAATAGGTTCAGCCATAGCTGCAGGTGCTATAATGATGTATAATGACCGGAATGATGGACAGAAAAAGGCTGATGAAAAAAGGAAGACAGATAGTTAGAAAATGGATTTAAAAATAATCCTCCGCCCGTTTTCACGGGCGGAGGATTATTTTTAAATCATGCTTTTACTATTCGCATTCTTCTTCGCATTCATGTTCGTCTTCGACATCATTGCATTCTAAATGAACGCCTCTTAGACATGTGCCGACATGGCTGGTTTCTTCACATATTTTAACGTGTTTTACTTTATTTACCCAGAACAATATTTCATAAACTCTATCAGGGCATAATGGTCCAAATACAAATTCTCCTTCTTTATTTGTAAAAGTATGAGAAACTGGTTTTCTTTCATCATGCTCTATTTCAATAAGTTTTACAACAGCATCTTCGACTGGTTCATTAAAGCAGTCTTTCAAAATACCAAAAACGACATTTCTTCTATCTTCTGAAAGATTTATTTCTAATTCAAACTGTGTTCCTTTTTCAATAAATCCGTCAACTTTAACTACTGGACATTCTCCATTTTCAAAATCCATTTTTATCCTCTCCTTCTGCAATATAATATGCAAAATTATAGTAAAAAGTGATAAAAAACTCTATATTTCTTATAGTTTATATGCTATAATAAAAACCGTAAATAATTTTTTTAGGAGGATTAAAATGAAGAAACTTAGAATTATAATTTTATCTGCTATAATTGTAGCAGCTCTTGCATGTGTTGCTCTTGCTGCAGTATATTTTACAACAGATACGTTTAAATCAAATAAGCAGCTGTTTTTAAAATATGCTTCTCAGATGAAAGTAAGTGACTTAGTAGATACAGATTTTTACTATGCATATCAAAACAAATTAAAAGCGAGCAAAATTGAAGAAACAGGAAGCATTGTTGCTGAAGGAAGTTCCGGAGGAGGAGCTAGCGAGGAGGATTATAGAGTAGATTATGCAGGAAGAAGCGATAATGCAAATAATTTATCGGTATTGGCGGCACAGGTAACAGCAGGAGGAAGCCCTCTGCTGCAGTTTAAATACTTAAACAATGATGACATATATGGAATTAATATAGATGGAATATTAAATGGATATATTGCTGTGCAGAACAAAAATTTAAAATCTCTTGCCGAAAAATTAGATATGGACTGGGCTAATGTTCCGGATAAAATAGATTTCAGCAACACATTAATAAATGATGCTGATAAAAAAGCTATGACAGATATAAGTAATAAATACTTAAATATAATATTAGGACAATTAACTGACAAAAATTTTACGAAATTAGGTAAAACTGCAATAAAAGTGGATGAAAAGAATATACAAGCTGATGGATACAAAATGTCTATTTCTGGAAAAGAAGCTAAAAATATATTTGCCAAAATTAAAGAAACAGCAGATAATGACCAGGATTTATTTAATTTGATTAACAAACTGTATTTCTCAAATGGATTGAAATTCAGCGATTATCAGTCTGCAGTTGATGAACTTTTAAGTGGAATTAATGTGCAGGATGATAATGCAGAGTGGCTGGTTATGAATGTGTATCAGATAAATGGCAGAATTATAGGCACAAACCTTACTGTTAATGGGACGACAGTGATTATGGAATATGGCAGCGGTAGAAATATATTAACAATATCCACAAATGGAATGTCTGTAAAAATTACAAGAACACCGGGAAACAGCGGGGAAAGCTACGATATAGCTGTAACACCAAGTGCAGACAGCGGTGATAATTCAACATATTCTATAAATTATACTAGAACAGGAGATATAAACTCCAATACTGTAGAAAACAAGGTTGCGTTTATAGCTTCAGATAATCAAAGTAATACAGGAACAGTTACGTGGGATGATAAAACGAATTTTGTAGATAGTGTGGATATAGAAAAGTTCAGTAATGGAAATTATGTATTATTAAATAATGTGCCCAAAGACCAGCTTCAAGGCTTTTTGACGGATTTGAACAATAAAATTATGGATAAACTTGGAGAAAATAAAATACAATAATAGGGAGTAGCAATGTATTTAAAACGATTAGAATTACAAGGGTTTAAGTCCTTTGCAGATAAAACTGCATTAGAGTTTATGCCGGGAATAACAACAGTAATAGGACCAAACGGGTCTGGGAAAAGCAATATATCTGACAGTATAAGATGGGTGCTTGGCGAGCAAAGCATGAAAGAACTAAGAGGTTCTATTTCTTCTGATGTAATATTTTCAGGTACTGAAAACAGAAAATCATTGGGATTTGCAGAAGCATCAATTATTATAGATAATGAAGATGGGAAACTGCCTATAGAATATGGCGAAGTTACAATTACCAGAAGGCTTTACAGAAGCGGGGACACAGGCTATTTTATAAATAAAACTCCATGCAGATTAAAAGATGTGCTGGAACTGTTTATGGATACAGGTATAGGAAAAGACGGGTACTCCATAATTGGACAAGGCAAAATAGACGAAATATTAAGCAATAAATCAGAGGATAGACGTCATATTTTTGAGGAAGCTGCCGGGATTGTAAAATACAAGGCAAGAAAAACCGATTCAGAAAAAAAGCTGGAACAAACTAAAATAAATCTGCTTAGAATTAATGACATATTGTCAGAAATAGAATCAAATATTGAGCCCCTGAAACTTCAATCTGAAAAAGCAAGAAAATTTCTGGATTTGCGAGAAGAGCTGAAAAGCATAGAAATAGGCTTGTTCATACATAATATTGAAGGGTATAAAACAAAAATAGCTGGAATAGTTAAAGATGTAGATATTTATGAATCTCAAGCGGAAAATGAAGATTCAAGAATGAATGATATGCATTCATCTAAAGATAAGCTCAAACTTGAGATAGATGAACTGATAGCTACAATTGAAGAAACACAGAATTTAGGATTTGAAGCAAGTACAAAAATAGAAAAAATTAATTCTGATATAAATGTAGTTTCTGAAAAAATATCAAATAATAAAGAGAATCATGAGAGATTCGAAAAAGAGATAGAAGAAGTGACGGCTAGAATAGCGGAGTTGGAGGACGAGAAGAAGCAGAGGCTGGAAAAGAAAGTAGACTTATCTTTAAATAGAGAAAAATTTGCCAAAGAACTGGAAGAAAAAGAATTGCTGCTTGCAGAGATAACCAATAAGTTATCTGAAGAAGAAGCGGAAATAGAAGCCAAAAAGAAAAAAATAGAGGAAAATACCGACTTAAAATATGAAAAAAGAGAGTTAATAAATACTCAGGAAGTAAACTACGAAAACCTGGAGAAACGAGAAAAACAGGTAAAAAATGAAATTGATTCTGCTGTTTCAGAATTAGATGAAACAAGATTAAAAAAAGAAGAAATGGCAAAAATATTCCATGAAATAGAAAGCAAAAAGGCTGGTAGCACCAAACAATTAGAGGATGTAGGGGCGGGTCTTGTGTCCGCCCAATTAAAAATAGCAGATTACGAAAACCAGATAAACAGCTTGTCATCTGAATATCGTATAAAAGAATCTAAATTAAAATTTTTAGCAGAAATGGAAAGAGAAAAAGAAGGGTATGCAAGAAGTGTGAAAACCCTGCTTTTAGACTGCGAAAAAGATACAGCCTTAAGCAAGGGCGTGCATGGAGTTTTGGCAAATCTTATATCTGTTCCTGAGAAATATGAAACAGCAATAGAAATGGCTCTGGGAGCAGCTTTGCAGAATATTGTGACAGATACAGAAGAAGATGCAAAAAGATTAATAGAACATTTGAGAAAAAACAATTTGGGAAGGGCATCATTTTTACCTATATCTGCTGTAAAGGGCAAGAAAACAGAAAGGCTCATAAAAAATAATTTGTCTGGAGTTATAGGAATAGCAGCAGATTTAATAAAATATGACAGCAAATATGAGGGAGTTATTCTTAATCTGCTTGGGAAAACAGTAATTGCAGATAATATGGATACAGCAATAGTGCTGGCTAGACAAAACGGCTACTCATTTAGAATAGTTACTTTAAAAGGAGATATTGTTAATCCGAGCGGACTTATGACAGGAGGTTCAACAAAGGAAAGAGCTTCTAATATTATGGGCA
>Ga0209629_10002921_pt1 | contig 11922 bp, 8 predicted proteins | sample TergutCu122P5_FD_187286 | JGI IMG/M metagenome (GOLD analysis project Ga0209629, IMG submission 187286) | Cubitermes ugandensis P5 segment gut microbial communities from Kakamega Forest, Kenya - Cu122 P5 (SPAdes) (version 2) | ecosystem: Host-associated > Arthropoda: Insects > Digestive system >...
GGGGGGGAAATCGATCAGGAGTCACAAACAGAGACCGGTCAGCTTAATCTCAGCGGTCTGCAAGCAAATGGAACAAGTCATAGCAGGATACCTAAGGCAAGTCTGGGATTCCAATAAGTGGTTATACGAAGGGCAACCTGTATTTAGACCGAGATACTGGTGCGAAAGCTAAAATAATGAAAGTCTTTCAGGACACAGCTGATCCCACGGATGAGGGAGCCAGGATAGAAGAGATAATCATTTAACTTATGCTTTCGATTTAGTACGGAATATTTGCCTGCTTATGAAATTTGCGACCAACGGTGTGGAATCGCGGGCGGTCGTATGGGTAAGAGAATTCCTTTTAATTCGGTCGCAGACAGTTAGGTAGGAGGCCAAATATCTGAGGAATTCAGATAAACGTAAAGGGAAATGCAATTTGATGTTTGCAGAAATTTCTGTAGTTCCATTAACGACCTACCTAGGTCAGATATGTTACACAAGGCTCTTTCCAGGGACCCTAAGATTAACCTGGGAACTTTGTTGGCTCTTCCGGTAGACGTACGCAGCCCGAGGGGAAATCCTTAGAGCTCTTGCTAACTACACACTTTCCCAATTCGGAGTTTACTCAAAGGTTTACTGTTTCCTGCAGCTGCCCTCCTGGTCAGAACTTCGGGCTGAAGGTTGGCTGCGAGGATGGTCACCTACAGAAGGGTAGAATGGCCTACAATTTTTTTTGCCCCGTTTAGAAATCCGGGGATGGATGGCATATTCACGGCCCTGTAGCAAGAGGGACGGCAGTCTGTTATCCCAAACCCAGTCAGAATATTTCGTTGCCTCCCTGTCTACTGGCTATGTTCCAACCAAATGGCGACAGGTTAAGGTAATGTTTATACCTAAGCCTGGTAGAAAATCCTATAGGGTGCCTAGAGGTTATATACCTAAGAGCCTCACATCTTTCCTTCTTATGACTATGGAGAGGCTGATGGGTAGGTATTTAAGAGACGAAGCACTGACTCAAGTGCCATTGCATCCTAAGCAACATGCTTACTAGGCTAGGAAGTCGGTGGAAACGGCACTTCATCAGCTCGCGGTACGGGTCGAGAAAGCGCTTGACCAGCAAGAGACAGCCTTGAGTGTTTTCTTAGATAAAGAAAGGGCATTTAACAATAACTGTTATGATACCATGTGCGATGCTCTTGTCAGGCGTGGGAGTGATTACACAATTTTACGGGGAATTAGTGCCACCCTGGAGGGCTATATTCCTGTGGCGAAACTCAATGCACTTTTCCATGAGGCTTGAGAAATGCAGGGGTTGCCCGCAGGTAGGTGTATTTTAACCGTTCTATGGTGCCTGGTGTTAGATGATGTCTTGGCCTGGCACAATGGAAATGGGGTATTCATTCAAGGGTACGTAGATGACATATGTCTTCTCGTGTTATGTAATTCCCAAACACGGAACCAATTTACGAGTACAGACGGAATTAATAAATTAGGAAAGTTTAATTATTAATTACTATCAGTTTTCGTCCGTATTCTTCCCCACGTTATACCGCTACGCACAACGAATTTTTCCATGCCGTATTGCATTATAATCCGTTAATATATATAAATTATATTTTGAATTTTTCAACAAACTCTGTCTGGAATTTTAAAGTTATTAAAAGAATTCGTCCAAATGTATTCATAAATGTTGATAGGACTTAACATAAAGTAACAGTTAGTTTTGTCATATATTGTTGTGCCTTGAATTTTATAAACAATTTTAATGAAAATCACCATGAGACAATTATAAAAAATTCCGTTGCTTTCTATAGAAGTGGTTGAATACGTATGGCAGACAGAGATATGGACAAACAACATGAAACTAATAGTCCCTTATCACTATTTTGCTGACTATTTTAAAAATAGTTTTAATATCTGAAGAAAGAATCGAAAATATTCCTTTTACAGGCAGAAATGGTGTCAGGTCAAAACATATACACAAAAAAACTTTAATATCCAAATGATGCACCCAACGTTAAAAAACGTAGAGTTATTGAAATATTTTAAAATAAGTAAAACTGATCCAACATGTTTCGGTTTACAAGGAAACCATCATCAGGGAGCCACAATCAGTACTTAGCTAAAAATTACACATTTGTTAAAAGTAGATAATTAGAGGCTTGTCAGTGTTACGGCTGAATATTGTGACATTCGTCGTTTAATCGAGAGTTGTTTCAAATGCAGTGTACAAATTCATGGTGAACACTGAGGAATTAATAGGTATCACAAACTCTATAAATTTTAGACCAGGTTTCTCACAAACACTTGTCTTTATAATCGAGTTAGAATATATTTCATTGAAACACAAAAGCGATAACTTTATTGCAAGCAGTACATTAAATTTGAAAGATTGGATGACAACAAATACGAATTACATAATTTTGACAACAACACTGAGTATTAAAAAAAGTTGCAATTTGTGTTTCATTTTTACGTTTTGTTTATCATTAATATGTTTCAATTTATTACAGACGTGCAACTGTAAACAGTGGCCGGAATACCGGCAGAGCTGTGAAAAAAAGAGCTTCTGAATTGATGACTCAGAGGATTTGGAAAAACATTTCACTGATCGGTGTGTAAGAAAGCCTGTTATCTTAAGTCACAACTTCCGTATATTTACGACGAAATAAACAAAGAACTATCGCGCAAATTAGGAATTCCCATGAAGACGTGTTTCCCTTCGACACGTGTAGCTTATTCTGAAATGTGCCCTATATAATGGGCCAAACGGCTGAACCAACCGCACTGTAGAAGAGCTGGAAGAAGACGCCGACTGCAATCTGAGGGTCTGTAAGTAAACTTCATGTTACTTTCTTTCTGTGGTGCTGCAGCCAAACTGAGGTGTAGGGTGACTGTTTGTTGAGTTTCCTATATCACACACAGTTAGGCACAGACACACTCGGCAGGACTCCTGCGAACGAGAGACAAGCTCGTCGCACAGGCCACTACCAACACAACACATAACAAACAAAAAAGAAGAATGTGATTGCTTTAACGTATATAGGCATATAGGTATATAGGTATATAGGTATTGTACGTATAACGTAACAATGATGGGCGTTCGATTAATTAGCCTTCCGTAAAAAGTAGATTAAAAATTACATTTTCTCATTTTAAATATAGGCTTCATTTTCCAGCACGGTAAAACCATGTGACCCATTATGTGCATAATATAGTCTCTCTCGTGTCTGTAGCTACAAAAATTTCCACGTTATTTCATTACATTTTCCAGTTGGAGAAGAACGTCATTGAACATAAGGTATTCATTTTGAAAGATATACAAAATTATCAATAAAAGTTCCTTATTTAAATGTAATCCAGTGGCATTTTATCATTAATTAACTTCTGTTCAAATGTAAAGTACGTGTTGCTTCCGTCAGAGTTCAATAATTGCTGAATTTTCTCGATAGTTCTTTGAAAATTAATTCAAATAATTTTAATTTAAGAGAACTTGAATTTGCAGAAGAGCTGTTTCATGTTTACAAACAGACGGGCGGACGGACGAATTGACACGTATAACGATGCTTATTGTCTGTTTTCCCAATTCACTGTTAGAATTTAATGAAATATTAATTTTCTAGAGAGATTTTTTAATATTCACCAAATATTTCTCTACGTGTTGTTTATTGCAGAGGGACAGAAAGAGAGAAGAACGGATATTATAAATCGAATTTCACAATTTGGGTACGACATTGAAAATGCGATGAACATGTACAGATAACCTGCGAAAATTCTGACCTTCTTACAGACAGTGAAGCCGATAACATTTTACCCTATATCGGGTAAAACAGATAAACACGTGGTCAAATGACTGACAAAAATGCTAAGAATTCGGAAACAATCGATTTCAAATACAACGCTGAAAATCAGTCATTCTTACTCTCAATGCCGCCTTGTCCGGTTACAGTTGTTATTACGTCACTGCAACTGCCTTCCTGACACTTCCAATTTATTACAAACTACAGAACGCATAATGATTTGGTAAGTACGGTGTGCAAAAAATAAATCCAGATATCCACTTGATGCGTGAACTGCATGTAACAGTGAAATCATTCACAGTAGCATACAGCTTGTCAGTTGCTGACTCACACTGCTTCTCAAATCAGAGAATTCGTTTTCGTGCAATTTCCTTAATATCTGTACCACTGCACAAGAATATGTAGATACGATTATGGGGTTGTCAAATGAAAAATGAAGTAGGAATTGAAGAAAATTTGGTCGTAATCAAATATAAAATAACTTCTGTGCACTTGTTTCAAACCTTCTCTCCACCCAGAAGTTTGAATATAAAAATTTACACACGAAGAAGCGAAGAAAAATCATACTGTCTTGAAAACTACGCACAGGATTCTGTCTTTATTTTACTAATAAAAGCATTGGCAGAACAGCCGGTGTGTAATAACTGTGTGTCACTGTGTTCACTGTGCGAAGGGAAGTAAGGGGCAAAATTAATTTTTATATCACTTGTTCTCAAATATTACAGGAAATGAAAACCGACATGCTGCTGATTTTCTTTTTGGGTCTAATAGCCACATTAACGTCGGTTTGCGACGGCCGCAGAGATGGAATTCGGGAAAGGAAACATTTTGATTATTATAAGGTTGGTGTTACTGTATTGACACGATTCTTGAAACAAGCAACTTTTAAAGCTGCTGCTTGTGTTTATATTACATCTGTGGTTCCATTAACATACACTTAATTGAGCTCATCAGGCTGCGAAAGTTCGAGTATTTCAATAATTTATGGAAAATTATTTGCTAATGATTTGAAAATTTTCTCTCGTTTTCTCATTTAAAGTACCTAACCGTAGTTCCTTGAAAGGTCTGTGAGAAAGACGCTAGAAAGCGTAATCACAATTTTATGCATGTTCGCAAAATTACGAATTTAGAGTATTTGTTCCGTTATGTGCGTCTTTCTGATTGCGAAAAATCGGATTCCTATTCGCAAACTGTCAAAAAATTCAAAATTGGAATATTTCTCAAAAACTGTAGAGTAAAATCCTTCATTGTTCCAAATATCTCGTCAGTTCTTCATAAAATAAGAAATGTTTCCAGCTACATATTTGGTAGGACCGGATACAAACCTCTGAATTTATTAAAAGAAACGAAAACCAGTTAAGTTACAATGCGTTACATCTAAGAAATTCCACTTACCAGAAAATTGGCACAACTTCCGTGTTTTTAGTTTTCAGGTCCTCGACTTTGGTACCCGATTTTGCACTCTCCTAGCGATGCTGAGGACGATATTGACTGCTTTGTAGTCACGTGGGCAAGTCCTGAGGAAAACACGAGCTTGATCACGGCAGAATTCTATCAATTCAGGTGGGTTCACAATATCCACTCTTTGTTCACTGCAGTTTTAAGACGGTAAATCGAAATAACGTGTAGAACGGAATTGATGTTCACAGAGATATGTGGGCGATAAATTATTGTACGTTATTTTCGGAGTTTTACTCTAAATAATTTTAATGAATTTTACAATTTTCACCCGCTAATGTATTTACACCAATAGTCTCTCAACAGCAGAAGTCACAGACTTTGCGAAATTCAGTTTACCGACAGTAACTTCGAATGATAAAGAGACAAAAGTTTTGAAAAGAAATTATATAACAAAATTTGTTCCGTTTCTAACATACACCCCTAAATTCAAAACTAAACTCCAGTACTATTTCACTTCTCAGAGGGCTGTCAAACGGGTATGAACTATTAAACCTAAAAAAAACCTCCAGATGTTTCTATAAGGAATTTATACAGTTTCTAATGCAGACAAATCTTAAATTCAATTTTGGTATATAAAAACATTTAAAGATCACAGAGTTATTCTTATAGCATAGAGGTAGAAATTCTAAAGTGAGAACAATTTCACAGAATATCATTCAAATTCTAGAAGTCTGCCTGTTTCTTCTTACAATCTAAAGGTATAAATACATGTCTCATGAAATTTACTTGGGTTTTCATACAGTGCCACAAAACAATAGGTGTGCCATTACATCAAATAATAGGAATTTTAATACTGATGTCGCCGCCTACAAGCTAATATTAAAAGCTGAAAACATGCTATCAAAATCGGTCGACAATAAACTTATTCCGCACATAATTCTTCAGAAATGGCTGAAATTATATTTAAAACAACCCCGAAAAGAAATTGAATTTTGTCGAAACATGGAAACGTTACTGTCTGTAGAGCAACAGCTGACACTCTATAAGTACACGTGTAAGGCTCACGTATTTTGAATGTAGAAAATATCCTTTTACGTTACATTTAAAATTCCATTAATTCTCGGCTTTCTAAGACGGCAAAAAAAAAGGTGAAATATTCAAAACAACCGGCATGTATATATTTTTCGTATAATAAATTATGTCTAATTCTCAACTTCTTACATTCTATAGCGAACAAAGTCACGTTACAATCTATGGCAATGCAACAAACTGGAACAGTGCTGGATATTGGGACCAGGAATTCCACCCAACGGGTAAGTTAGGGATATAATTTTCAGAAAGAGCTTCATGATATCAACTGTACTATGTAATGATAAACGATTATTTATTTTTATATAGAAACTACATTTATACGGAAAATGAAACCTTTTGAATATTTCGCTGGAAAATTGATCAAAATTACTCAAAATGAATCAATATTTCACATAAGTTTCTTTTTATGAGCGTTTTAACTCAACCAAAATACTGACAAGGAAACTCATTTGACGAACTCAGAATTGGAGTTCGCTTTTGTACGCAGCTGAAAACTTTGCTTAGCTGCACGGGGCCCATAACTATATATTATTGTGTGGAACAAATTAAGAAATGAGTTCTGGGCTGTGTGTATAGCAGGCAGGAGCGTTAAATAGAGTTTACGAGTTACGAAACTCTGTAGGTTGATTTGAGAGACAAGAAAAAAAAGATGCAATAACCCAAGCAGGCATAAGAAATACTAGTATTCTGTGAATGTGATTGATGTGGCACAAAATATATAACAATTTGTGCCCTTTGTCATTATTTATTCTTCGTTAATTTCAATTCATTCTTAAGAAGACAACACTAAGACCTTCCTGTTTGAGTAATACTTTACTGTGTGTTAAATGTGTCTTGTATTCTCTCGTCACTGATGTATTTTACCAAAATTTTGATAAGAGTTTGCTGAAACATTAGGGCTGAAATATTCAGTTGCATTTCACGACAGAAATTCAACAAATTCTATCAGTTTTCCCAGTTAATCAAAAGCACACAGCCACCCCTCCTCAAACATTTACATATTATGCAAACAACCAACATTATCCTTTTATAATATTGTTCACATTATGTTACTGATAAATTTGGTAAAATGTAGGTCAATAATTTACAATCTCTCACTTCTTCGCAGAAATTATTTTCAAACTTTTAAATTCTAACGAACTTCTATACAAAATAACATTCACTTACGTCACTTTTACAGGACTGTGGACTGGACGGCACCACGTCATAGCAGTTGACTACGACCGCTACATTATTTTGAAGTTCTTTCCTATCGATTCCAACACACGTAAGTCCGTGCCTTGTGAATACTTTTCTTTTATGACAAAGTGTACTACATCAGGCAATTCCGCATCCCCAGAAAGTGAGTATTAGGTTCGCAATGGCTGTCCGTCTCTCCGTCCGCCCACATAGAATAACTCGCAACCATCGGAGGACTTTAAATTTATTGGAGAAATTTAGAAAAAAATGTATAGAAACTTCATGTTTTGTTGCATTCTGACAAGGATAATGGGTACGTCACATAAAGAAAAACGAATATATGTAAGACAAATTTGCGACGAATTCTTCTTAAAAAAGAATCTTTCCGGACGAATTTGTTAAAAAAAGGCAAGACAGACATCTTATGTTTAAATATTTCTTTAATGAAAATTGATATGTTGTGGAAAAATATGGTACAGCCAGACACCTAACACATTATTATATAATAAGGTAAATGCATTTTGCATGCTAGTTACATAAGGCTAGAAAAATCTACGCAAATTGTGAACAACTTATTGCTCTTCCACTTTAAATATAGTAATACAACAACAACAACTGTCATATTATAACTACACTGTCTGCTTTTGTTTTGCCTTTTTGTTTGCAAAATGTGTTGTTGTTCTGTATTAAACATTAAATTTCGAAAACGGAAAATACGAAAAAAATGTTATTAACAAAAATTGTGCCAATCTAACCGATTCAACGCCATAAATAATCAACTGCCTATAAGCCACTAAGATAAACATCAAAAGTTCTGCTTTCCCATGTATTCCTGTGCGTTCCGCTAAGGCTTATGTCAACCAGTTCTTAGCGCTACCAAACGCTGTGTGTAACCACAATGTGTATATTTGTACTGAATATTTATAAGGGAGGAAGGGAATGTAGGAAAATACACTGGAAGGAAATAGCTGAGGGGAATGCGGAGATGGTAGAAACACAAGAAAGTGGCAATAGGTTCATTTAAGTCATTACAAATGAAGAATAGTAAATCTTATAACCACAGATAATCTGCTTGCAGCACATATTTATGTGGGGTACCGAAGCCAACACCCTAACGAAGAGACAGTGAAGCGCGTGCGGAAGGATTTGCGAGAGAACAACATAGATTACAAACAGTTGGTGAATTGGCCGGTAGATCACTGTCAATAGGGAGAATAGTCAACGGAAGAAAGATATTCTGCATAGAGACACTGGCTTATGAAATGGAACGCAACCTTCTGCGATTTTAAACATTCTGGACAGCTGAATATATTCCTTCTATGCAATATGTTGTGCCAAAACTAGAAATTATATGTAATTGCACTAAATCGTACACAACTGTTTCCTTTTCCTCACTTACAGCATTGCAATAAAGACTAAAAACATAAGGAAATTTTGTTTGATTTCGACAAAGCTCAGTGTATATGGTGACTAGCACACGGTCTGGAGGAACGTGGTTCGGTTCCAATAATTGTGCAGAGAACATTCTCTTGTCCAATCTGTCCTTTATGATTTGTCAAGCGTTCCTCGAATTCAGTCCAATCCACTGCTCCTTTTTACGGCGAAATATTCGCTGGAATATGAAGGTAACAGCACAATTCTATCAAGTGCCATCGCAGACAATGAGAGGATGAATATCTATATCCGACTGTATTAAACCACTCTATTTATTCATTGTAATGCTGACATAATCTGGGCTTCACAAGTTCCATGCTGTAATACTCGAGGATTTTCCGTCAGTTCTGACAGTGATTAGCCCTCTAAGGCCATGTGCAAACATTATGTACCTCAAGTTTTTTAAATGTACAAAATATAAAAACTGTATCACAGCGTATTTTTGCGTTTCATATGATTCTCAGGACACAGAAATTATTTCAGTATACAGCATTAGTAGATTCGTTATTATAGCGAGATGGAAAGTGTTTACTGTGCGGTACGGGCTGACTCTTTATACAAATCTTTATACTCTCTTAATACTCTCACTTATAAAGAAGCCTTTCCATGGCTCAAACGGTTTGTCGCCGACCACTGAACAGGGAGAAATTGGTTCGATTCGAAGAAATTCCTACTGTGTTATGAGGTGGACAAAATATAGCACTGTAATAGGTTTCTGCTTCAGTACTTCAGATCTAACGTGTGTCAGTACTATTCCGCACACGCTCTGATCTCATCTTCATCTAATGTCGTCCGTACCAGAAGAAAAGTCGGTCAAAACCTGGAATCCTTCAAAAAGCAATGCTATCACAAATACCGAGGGGGAAATTAATATAAATGCATCATCTTTCATTGTGCATCGGACAAATAAAATGGGGAGCTAATAAATCTTTAGCCCGGCTTATTTTCCGGTGTCGTATGACGGAATCGATTGTGTCCTTCTGCAATTTCGCGAAAGCACTTACAAAATTAAGAAGGCTGTAAAAACCAAACAGCAGCAGCTTGGCATCACGACAATTCTTAATGTTCAGCACGTATCCGAGTTAGAAAATTCAATGAAACTACTATAGCAAAAAGATATGAAAATTAAACCCTGAGATAAATAGTAAGACTTCTCACTTCCATGCCACAGTATTCAAAACAAAGTAGTTAGGTGAAGATTAATTAACATTCAGTTTTAAGGATAGTGGTATCGATTCCCTCTTGGGCACATTTGTCTGACTCTTATGAGTGTTGTGTCTTAATAAGTAGAGATTTGTGGGAGCGGCGCACGGAGAAGTCATACAGTTTTATTGTGTGTATTTGTGTGTGGTATGTGGTTGGACCTGTACAACCCCAATTACCGTCTCCATGAAGTATTATAGACAACAAACCCCACAGTCTTCCTGTTGATGCAACGTAAAGTTCACAATAGAACAGGCCACGAGGGCCAAGGTGAGGAGTAGATGTGCGTATGTCTATAGTCTTCCTTTAACTTGGGAGCTAGATGAAGTTGAAAGTTCTAGGCCACGCACCGACCGCTCTACCCCCATGAAAGTCCATGGTGCTCACTGTACAGAAGGGTCGGTGGTCCCAAGTGCAGGTCTGTTTTTGATGATGCACTGCAGTATATTGCACGAACGACTGCATGAATTGAACTACACAATGCGTGATATTTCATTTAACATTTCGAATTTATACACAAAATTAATGTCAATCTGTCTGTCTCTCGGTCTGATTTTTTTTTTTCAAGTTTTCAAATTTCTTAAAAAGTTACAATTGACATTCCGCTTTGCTGATATAGTTTTATGTAGTTACTAAGTTATTCATATTGCCGGTCTCAGTGGCCTCGCGGTCTAAATCTTGGTCTTCGGACGCTCACCTCCTGAGATTGTGGGTTCAAATCCCACCGCGGGCATGGATGTTTGTCTGTTGTGAGTGTGGTCTGTTGTCAGAAGAGATCTCTGCGACGGAGTGATCACTCGTCCAGAGGAGTCCTATCGACTGTGGTGCGTCGTTGTGTGTGATCAAGAAACCTCGAAAACGAGGAGGCTAAAGCCCGCTACCGGGCTATGAAAATACATCCAAAATGTGTTGTAACGTCAAGAAAACAACAAGAAAGAAGGTATTCGTATTACAGCATGTCAATTGTTTTGACAAATGAAAAAGGAACTGTATTTATTGTGTCCACTAAATGAATTACCTGTTTCTTCATTAGTTATTTGTATGTTTTCCAAATCGTGAAACTCAAATTATCCTCCATTTGCCCGCATAACAAAGACAATAGTTTCGAAAAAACTGACTTAATATATGATCCTTGAATTTGCGATAACATTTGACCATATATCAAAAACAATTATCATAAACACATCTTTGCTATTACTCAGCTTACGACATTCGGTAGATTAACCTGAATTTTTGGCTCCCAAACAGGCAACGTGTTCATAATTGATTGCTATAAAACTGACAATAAGAACGTTCCCGCCTGCAGAGAACTTCGGTTGCTGACGGACGCCTCCTGTAGCTCGGAATTCTGTACGCAAAGTCTGTAATTACTTAGATGTGTAGAGGTTTGCCGACATATAAGGGGCTGACACAATATCCTAACCGGGTGCAATAGAGTCGAATTATGTCGTTAAGAAACTACAAATGCAGGACCTTTACTTCGCCGCAGTGAACTCTCCCAGTGCGACAGACCCTAAAGGATGGATCTGCCTGTGAATCTCTACAGTCACTAGAAATCCGTATCACTGCACTGGACTGGAATAAGTTACTGTATAATATGGTTACCGAGAATTTTAGAGTTTTGTCAGAATTTTAATTTTGGTAGATATGTCTACGTCATTAAACACAATTACTACACGGCGTCACATGCTACAATACAGTAACTGTCACATTCACTGTATTAACCTTCATTACGCTGGAAACCGCTAAATGTTTCTGAATGTGCATTCAAGCTTAATAGTACTAAAATTTAGTTTTGGGAACCGCAATACACAAATCAAAACTCATTTCT
>Ga0209629_10002922_pt1 | contig 11922 bp, 13 predicted proteins | sample TergutCu122P5_FD_187286 | JGI IMG/M metagenome (GOLD analysis project Ga0209629, IMG submission 187286) | Cubitermes ugandensis P5 segment gut microbial communities from Kakamega Forest, Kenya - Cu122 P5 (SPAdes) (version 2) | ecosystem: Host-associated > Arthropoda: Insects > Digestive system...
GAAAATATTTTTATGTTCCGAACGTCGCGGCGGGCAAAGCCGAATTGGCGGCCAAAGCCGGCACAATCAGAACGGATACCTTGAACGCATCCAGCGGCAACCTGGAAGGCGGAATAATGCCGCAGGAATGGATCATCGATACGGATTTGTATGACGGGTCGAACATCGTCGGCGACCTGGCCAGCTATCCGAAAACGATTAAAATTTCGGCATTGGATAATCCGTGGGCCCCGGGCGGCCGGAACCGCGTTAACCAACTGAACCCGGAATTATATTCCACCCCGACGTCCCGCAAGATGGGGGAACAAAATCGCCCGATGCAATTCCAATATGATCCGGTCATCGGCCCCTATTTCTATCAGTTCGAGCGCGGCCCGACCGTATTTATTGATCCTATGTTTACTGATCTGGTAACCGGAAAAAAGGTCAATATAACAAAAACATTCACCTATGAATTCGGCAGCGGAAACTTTCTGGGCGATAAAATGCGCAAATCCAACCAAGTCGCCGATGAATGGGCCGCGCAACAGGGCAAGGAGGTTATCCCCACACTCGGCCGGTCGGGCGGGGAATTAACTACTTATGATGTTAAGTTTCCAACCAGCGATCCCGCGTATATATGGAATGTGCAGACTTCGGTGTATGGGAATCCGAATGGATATGTTCTGGTCAGCTTGGCAACTTTGAAATCCGTATTCAAAGATGTTTTCAAGTTGTATGACACGGATTCAACTAAAATAGACTTAGGAAATTCGAGATTCTTTGTAAATTTATCCAGCATAAATTCAGTGGTGCCAGACGATGTGCTGGACCAGGCGTATGCAGCGAATCCGAATGATAACTGGGGCGCATCGATACGTTTGATAAGTAACTCAGGATGGCTGAAACCTCTTCAAGGAGGGGTTACGATCCCGTTATCTATGGTACAACGTCAAAATAAAAAGACGTATTAGCCCATAAACCCACCCGGTTTAGCCGGGTGGATTTATGATAAAATCGAGAGAGAAAATGAACTAAGGCGGGAGTTGCCTCGAAAGCGTTTGGAATTTCAAACAAAATAATTCATAATTAACCCTGTTGATTTTTCATAATTCATATTTTTTTCTTACCTTTGCAAATCTTTTTTAAACTTGAAATAGATTGGGGCGTTTTGATATATATAAGGTTGATTTAAAAGGTATGCAACAGGATATTAAAAAATATGAATACCTGTTGGATAATCAATTTTTTACAAATATAGGTGGAGAAGATATTCAAAAAGGTAAAGTCCAAACAAAACTTACGGTTTCCAAAAAAGCAGGTGTTTTTGATCTTTCTTTTACGTTCAGCGGGATAGTTGTTGTCCCCTGCGACCGTTGCTTGGATGATATGGATTTACCTGTTGAAACTACTGCGCATCTGATCGTAAAATTTGGAAAAGATTATTCGGAAGAAAGCGACGAAATTGTAGTCATTCCCGAAGCGGAAGGAATAATTAATCTGGCTTGGTTTCTTTACGAATTTGTCGCATTGGCGGTTCCCATTAAACATGTCCATGCTCCGGGAAAATGCAATAAGCAAATGACTTCCAAATTGAAAAAACATCTGACCAAGTCGGACGACGATGAAGATCAATCTTTTGATTCGGACGATTCGGGTGATGATATCATTATTGACGACGAACCGGACGAAGAAAGAACAGACCCGCGATGGGACGCGTTTAAAGGATTGAAAGAAGAATAAATAATAATATTTTAATAGAATAAAAATGGCACATCCTAAACGAAGAACAGGAAAAACGAGAAGAGACAAAAGAAGATCGCACGATATGGCGAAAGTTCCTCAAATAGCTCTTGACCCGACTACCGGAGAATATCATTTGTATCACCGGGCGCATTGGTACGAAGAGAAATTGTATTACAAAGGAAAGGTCATCATTGACAAAACAGCTAAGGCTTAATAATAAACCATTTGCAAAAAGAAATACCCTAAATAGAGGATTCAAATCGTCTCTTTAGGGATTTTTTCTATTATACAAAATTTATGAATAAAATAAATGCAGTTATTACCGGAATAGGTAGTTATTTTCCTCACTATGTGTTAACCAATGAAGAAATTTCAACAATGGTAGATACTAACGATGAGTGGATTACAAAGCGGGTTGGAATTAAAGAACGCCGTATATTAAAACCGGAAGAAGGAAAAGGGGTTACTTATTTAGCAGAAAAGGCGCTTGCCGATTTGAAAAGCAAGAAAGATTTTGATCCGTTGGAAATAGAAGCTATTATTTTCGCTACAACAACTCCCGATTATTTGATTCCAAATGCTGCCTCGTTATTCGCCTATAAAACGGGAATGACAAACGCTTTCGGATTTGATTTGGGCGCCGCTTGCAGCGGATATATTTTCGGTTTGGATGTCGCTCAAGCATATATTGCTTCCGGAAAATACAAAAAAGTCATACTAATTGCCGGCGATGTATTGTCGGCTGTTACGGATTATCAGGACAGGAATACCTGTCCGATTTTTGCGGATGGCTGTGGCGCTACTTTATTGGAAGCAACGACCGAAAATGTTGGAATCATTGATTCCGACCTGCATTCCGACGGAAACAGCCTCGAAACTCTGCATTTGTATGGCGGCGGCTCCGTGAATCCGGCAAGCCACGAAACAGTCGATCAACGACTGCATTACATTTGGCAGGATGGAAAAGCAGTGTTTAAGAGAGCGGTGACCGATATGAGCGCTTCATGTCTTACATTGATGGCGCGGCATCACTTGTCGATAGAAGATATTGATTGGGTAGTTCCTCATCAGGCAAATATACGCATTATTCAAGCTGCGGCTGAACGTATGGGTGTTCCAATAGAGAAAGTAGGCATAAATATTGAAAAATACGGAAACACAAGCGCAGGAAGTATTCCTCTTTGTTTAAGGGATTTAGAATCTAAACTTCGTAAAGGAGATAATGTTATCCTGACGGCTTTTGGCGGCGGCTTCACCTGGGGCGCAACTTATCTGAAATGGGGATATGATCCGTCATAAATCCGGATTTGTAAATATCGTCGGAAATCCGAATGTGGGAAAATCGACGCTTATGAACGTACTGGTAGGAGAACGTATTTCCATCATTACCTCAAAAGCGCAGACCACACGCCACCGGATCATGGGTATTGTCAATACCGACGATATGCAAATTGTTTATTCCGATACGCCCGGCGTTTTGCGACCCAATTATAAACTGCAAGAGAGCATGCTGACTTTTTCCGAATCGGCTTTGGGCGATGCGGACGTTTTGATATATGTAACCGATGTAGTCGAGAAAATCGACAAAAACGATTTCTTTATAGAGAAAGTTCAAAAGATAACGGCTCCTCTATTATTGGTTATCAACAAGATTGATTTAACAAATCAAAAAGAGTTGGAAAAATTTGTATCAGAGTGGCAAAGCATTTTTCCCCAAGCGGAAATTATTCCGATTTCGGCAACGAATAAATTCAATATAGATTATCTTCGTAAACGAATTGAGGAAAATATTCCGGAATCTCCTCCGTATTTCGAGAAAGATGCACTGACCGACCGTCCCGCCCGATTTTTTGTTACGGAAATTATCAGGGAAAAAATTCTGTCATATTATCAAAAGGAAATTCCCTATTCGGTGGAAGTGGTTGTGGAAGAATTTAAAGAGGCACAAGAATTAATCAGCATCCGAACGCTCATTATCGTTGAACGGGAATCCCAGAAAGGCATTATTATTGGTAATCAGGGACAAGCGCTGAAAAAAGTCGGCGTCATGGCTCGCAAAGACATCGAACGGTTTTTCGATAAAAAAGTCTTTCTTGAAATGTATGTTAAAGTAGAAAAGGACTGGAGGAATCGCGACAGTCTGCTACGAAAATTCGGATATAATTTGGAATAAACGTTTCAATTAAAATTGCAGAAACCAAAATAAAAAATTATATTTGCATCGTGAAAATGCAAAATATATGAGTACAATAGAATTAGAAGCGCAAAAAGCTTATTTGGCTCGTGAGATTCTTGCGATGAATGATGAGAATATGATACATAGCATTTTGTTATTACTACATGGTAATAATTCTGTAACTTTTCAACATAAATATCCTAAACAGCGTAAGTTGGGTATTTTAAACGGAAAAGCCGCAATTGAATTCGGAGATGATTTTGAAATGACAACCGAAGAATTGCTATCCATAAAATGAAACGATTACTGTTAGATACTCACGTTCTATTATGGGCAATAGGTAAAACCGATGAATTGTCTGCTCAAATAGTAAAACATATAACCGACAACGAGAATGAGGTATTTGTCAGTGCTGTATCACTGTGGGAAATAGCGCTTAAATACAGCATTGGAAAGTTGAAATTAAATTTTGACATCAATAATATTCCTGAATATTGTCGGGAAATGGGTTTTAATTTGATAGCATTAGAACCATTTGATGCGTTAGGTAGCTTAAAACTTCCACAAAAGGAAAATCACAAAGACCCTTTTGACAGAATGCTGATATTTCAATGTATTAAAAACGATTATACATTGGTAAGTAAAGATGACAAAATGAAATTTTATAAAAAAGAAGGGCTAAATTGTATTTGGTAACTCCCCGCGCCTGCTGCTCAGGGTAGGGTTACAAACTAAGCCATAACAATTGATAAATATCTTTAATTTTCTATTAAAAAAATGCTTACATTTGACCCAAAATTATCAATCATGAAATCAAATTTATTCTTTTCAATCGTATTTACATTTTTGCTTGTCATCGGTTGTTCTCATACCAAAGACACCGATTCAAAACTGAATTTGAGTTTTGAAAATATTCAAGATGGAAAGCCACAAGGTTGGTTTATTTTTCAGCAGGTGAATTATAAGGTTTCTTTAGACTCTATCAATGTTAAATCCGGAAGATATTCTATTTTAATAGAATCTACAGGTGATTCTGTCAATTTCCAACCGATAACGCTTCCGCTTCCGGATAATTATGACGGTAAAAAAATTACTTTATGCGGATACATTAAAACAGAAAATGTAACAGACGGTTATGCCGGATTGTGGATGCGAATCGACCCGCAAATTGCAATGGATAATATGTACCAAAGAGGGGTAACAGTAACCACCGATTGGAAAAAATACGAAATAACCTTATCACTGAATCCTTCAAAAACAAAAGAAATTGTAGTTGGTGGAATGTTAGTCGGAAAAGGAAAAATGTGGTTGGATGATTTGCATATTACCATTGACGGCAAAGACATTAATGAGGCAAAACTTTATCTTTTCCCTGCTCAAAAGATAAAGAGTTTGATAACAGTTCGAATATTGTCTTTCCAAAATTGAATGAACAAAAAATAAATGATTTGGAATTATTGGGAAAAATGTGGGGATTCCTGAAATATTATCATCCGGAAGTTGCAATAGGAAATTACAATTGGGATTGTGAATTGTTTCGTATGCTGCCAGAATATTTAAGAGCAAACAAGAATGCACAACGGGATTCCGTTCTTCTTCGGTGGATACAAAAATATGAACCATTCCCCTCCTCTGATACTAATACGGAAACCCCTGACGATGCTTTTTTGAAACCCGACTTTTCGTGGATAGATAAAAGCGATATGAATCAAAATTTAAAAGAAAAATTGAAAGATATCTACCGGAACCGGTATCAAGGCGATCATTTTTATATTCACGACGCACAAAAAAGTTCCAAAATTATTATGTTTCCAAACGAAAATTCCTATTCAAATATGCCTTATCCGAATGCCGGATTTCGCTTATTGGCGCTTTACCGGTATTGGAATATGATTAATTATTTTTATCCCTATAAATATCTAACCGATAAAAAATGGGATGAAGTTTTGAATGAATACATTCCTCAATTCGTTTTAGCAGATTCGGAATTGAATTATGAATTGTCCGTTTTAAAATTAATAGGAGAAATAGACGACTCCCATGCGGCACTCTTGGAAGGAAGGAGTAGAATAGATTCACTTAGGGGAAACTGGGTGGCGCCTTTTCACGTTAAGTTCATTGAAAATCAAATAGTGGTTACAAAATATTATAATCCGGATTTGCAGGAAACCACCGGTTTGAAAATTGGCGATATTATTACTAAAATCAACGGAAAACCGGTGAAAGCCATTGTGGACAGTGTAAGGGAATACTATCCTTCATCGAACGAACCGGCAAGAATGCGAGCTGCAAATGATATGTTGTTACGTTCGAGAAGCAAGACAATCCAAATAAATTATATTTCATCCAATCAATCTAAACAAAAGGAATTAACGCTTTATGACATGCAAAGCATGCGCCAGTACGTGCAGAATCAGAACAAATATAAAAAAGACAGTATCCTGTCATACAAATTATTGAATGATACAATTGGTTATATCACCTTACAATCCCTAAAACAGGAAGATATAGCCAAAATAGAAGAGATTTTCAAGAATACAAAAGGGATTATTATTGATATTAGAAACTATCCTTCTGATAATATTTATCCGCTTCCGTCTTATTTTATATCTAAAGATACCCTCGTTACGAAATATACAAAAGGAAATCCCGATAATCCGGGAGAATTTACTTTTGTTTCTCCTGAAAAAATGCTTAAGTTGAAAGATACCTATCATGGAAAATTGGTAGTCATTGTCAATGAAGAAACGCAAAGCGCTGCAGAGTTTGCTGCTATGGCTTTCCAAGCAGGAGAAAATACAACCGTTATTGGCAGTCAAACTGCCGGAGCGGACGGAGCTGTAACAGAAATTGTTCTTCCCGGAGGCATAAAAACGAGAATTACAGGCATTGGCGTATATTATCCGGATGGCAGACAAACTCAACGCATTGGCATCGTTCTGGATATTGTGGTAAAGCCCACTATCAAAGGAATTCGGGAAGGACGCGATGAAGTATTGGAAAAAGCAATTGAGATTATAAAAAAAGGCAAGTGATTTGTGGTTTATTAAAGTAGGAAAAGACTGGCGAAACCGCGACAGTCTATTGCAAAAGTTTGGTTATAAATTAGAATAAAATTTGGAGATTAAAATTAATACCTTTAACTTTGTATTGCAATAATTAATAAATTATGAATACGGTAAAAGCATTTATAGAAATTGGGAAAGACGGAACATACAGCGTTTATGTTGATTTAAATGATAACACTTTAAATTACGGCATTCACGGTACAGGCAATACCGTAAAAGAAGCTATCGATGATTTTATTTCGGCATACGAAGCAATGAAAAAGTTTTATCATCAAAAAGGGAAAGAATTTACAGAAGCATCTTTCAGTTACAATTATGATGTCGCATCTTTTCTTGATTACAATACAAACAATTTTTCTCTTGCCGAATTATCTCATTCAAACATATTATGAGTAACATTGTCGCTATAGTGGGTCGTCCGAACGTAGGAAAATCGACCTTGTTTAATCGCTTGACGCAAAGTCGGCAAGCCATTGTCGATGAAGAAGCGGGAACTACCCGCGACCGCCAATACGGAAAAGCGGAATGGAACGGTCAGGAATTTTCCGTTATCGACACCGGCGGATGGGTGCTTAACTCGGAAGATATTTTCGAGGAAGAAATCAACAAGCAGGTTCAGATAGCAATTGAAGAAGCCAATGTGATACTCTTCTTAGTGGATATTTTGCATGGCATTACCGGCATGGACGAACAAATTGCCGACATGCTCCGGCGAAGTAAAAAAGAAGTGGTATTGGTTTCCAACAAAGCTGACAACTTTGAACTGCATTCGCAAGCTGCCGAATTTTACGCATTAGGAATAGGAGAACCATATCCAATCTCAGCAATAAACGGTTCGGGTACGGGAGATTTATTGGACGTTGTCGTTTCTAAATTTCGTAAGACAGAACAGGAAATCATCGAAGAAGATATTCCGAAGATTGCTGTTGTCGGACGTCCCAATGCCGGAAAATCTTCGCTCATTAATGCTTTTATCGGGGAAGAAAGACATATTGTAACTGAAATTGCAGGAACTACCCGCGATTCTATTTACACTTTATACGATAAATTCGGGCTGAAATTTTATTTGGTTGATACAGCAGGTATTCGCAAGAAAAACAAAGTAAATGAAGATTTGGAATATTATTCGGTTATCCGCGCCATCCGCACGATTGAAAATGCCGACGTTTGTATTCTGATGATCGATGCAACCCGCGGCATCGAATCGCAGGACGTCAATATCTTTTCGCTCATTCAGAAAAATAAGAAAGGATTGGTCGTTGTCGTAAATAAATGGGATTTAGTTGAAAATAAAGATCAGCGGGTAATAAAAACCTTTGAAGAAGCCATCCGGGAACGGACGGCGCCTTTTGCCGATTTTCCGATCATCTTTTCATCAGCGCTTACCAAACAACGGATTTTTAAGATATTAGAAACAGCAAAAGAAGTATATGATGTCAGGAAAACCAAAATCTCTACTCATCAATTAAACGAAGTTCTGCTTCCCATAATAGAAAAAACACCACCTCCCATGTACAAAGGAAAGGTGGTGAAAATCAAATACATTACTCAACTACCACACACCACGATTCCGAGTTTTGTGTTCTTCTGCAATCTGCCGCAATGGGTGAAAGAACCCTACAAACGGTTCCTTGAAAATCAATTGCGGAAAAACTGGAATCTGTCCGGAACGCCGATTAATGTGTTTATGCGGGAAAAGTAAGCGCTAAAAAATATAGCAAACGCCGACTTCTATAGGCGCAGTATTTCGACCTGCTTCAGCCCAGAAACCGAAATTGTTTGTGATATAATATCTTGCTCCGACAAAAATACCCGGATAAAACTGACTGCCAGGTAAATTTATATCCGGATGAGTATAACTTTTGATATCATAACCTAACATAATTCCTGCGTATGTATCTAAATTTTTCATAAATTGATAATGAAACATCGCTCTCGGTCCGAGAATAAGATCACTGACGTTCGCATTTGCCGCAATAATACTTTTGCTTCCGAAGATCGTATAGGATACATATCCGCCGATCCCGATTGCTCCTCTGCTGTCAAACAAATCAAGAAGCCCGTATTCAAAAGAGCCGACAATAGGGAATAATGTTACCGAATAACCTTTATTATCGGTAATCCAATTACCTGCACCGATACCTGCATTAATAATCATGTTTCCTTGATTGATAACTTCCTCTTGCGCAAAAGCGCTGTAATTAAAGCCAACTAAAGCCAAAAAAACTATTGAAACTTTAGTAAAAAGATTATTTCCCATAATTAAAATAAATTTGATATATATTCGCTACAAAAATAAGCGGTTTATTTTAATAAACAAAGAAATGAGGAAAAAAATTGTAAAACAAAAAAGAATACCATATAATAGAATGGCTTTATCACCATTTTTTTATACTGAAAAAAAGAGTAATTCAAGATTTATATATTGTTAAATCTAAAGCGCTTCAAGCATTCGTTTCAAAACGACCTGGCAGGAGATTTCACGATTGGCGGCTTCGGGAATAACAATGGACTTCGGACTTTCGATTACATCGTCAGTAACTATCATGTTGCGGCGAACCGGAAGGCAGTGCATAAAAAACGCCGAATCGGTCAAATTCATTTTGGCTGTATCTACCGTCCAATTTCTGTCTTTGTTAATGACTTGTCCGTAGTGGGTATCTTCAAAAGGCGACCAGTTTTTGGCATAAATGAAATCGGCGCCTGCAAAAGCTTTTAACTGGTCATATTCCACTTTCGCTCCGCGAACAAACACCGGATCCAATTCATAGCCTTCGGGATGTGTGATGACAAAATCGACTTCGGCTTCATTCATGAAATCCGCAAAAGAATTAGGCACAGCCTGAGGTAAGGCTTTGGGATGAGGCGCCCATGTCAAGACTACTTTCGGACGAGGTTTTGTCTTATATTCTTCAATGGTAATCAAATCGGCAAACGCTTGCAAGGGATGCGTGGTCGCGCCTTCCATACTGAAAACCGGTCTGCCTGAATAACGGATGAATTGATTGAGAATCTTTTCGCCGTAATCGTCCTGCTTGTTTTCAAACTGCGCAAACGAACGAACGCCGATGATGTCGCAATAAGAACCCATCACGGGAATGGCTTCGAGGATATGTTCCGTTTTATCTCCATCCATGACGACTCCCCGTTCGCTTTCCAATTTCCATGCTCCTTGATTGACGTCGAGAACTATTGTATTCATACCCAAGTTCATCGCCGCTTTTTGAGTACTCAAGCGCGTGCGAAGGCTGGAATTGAAAAACACCATCAACAAAGTTTTATTTTTTCCTAATGCCTGATAGGCAAAACGGTCTTTCTTTACTTCAAACGCTTCTTTCAACGCCTCTTTCAAATCTCCTAAATCTTTTACATTAGTAAATATCTTCATAATTCTTAATTCTTAACTCTTAACTCTTAACTCCTTATCTGCCCCTTTCCCTGAATAATCCACTTATAAGTAGTCAATTCTTCCAAAGCCATCGGTCCTCGGGCATGCAATTTCTGCGTGCTGATTCCGATTTCAGCCCCTAAACCGAATTGTGCGCCGTCGGTAAAAGCCGTAGAGACATTTACATACACGCAAGCCGCATCGACTAAATTCTGAAATATCGCCGCCGTTGCCGGATTTTCCGTAATGATACATTCGCTGTGTTTGGAGCTATATCGGGCAATGTGTTCCAACGCTTCCTCCAAAAAGGCGATTGTGCGAATACTCATCTTGTAATCGAGAAACTCCGTTCCGAAACTTTCGGGAGTTGCTCGTTGAAGTAAATCATCGGGATACTTCCCTTTCAGCGCTTGGTAAGTTTTTTCGTCGGCATAAATGATGACATTACTTTCTTTCAGCTTTTCGCAAAGAAAAGGTAAATCAGCCAATCGCTTTTCATGGATAATCAGGCAGTCCAAAGCATTGCAAACGCTTACGCGCCTCGTTTTGGCATTGTTGATAATCGCCTGACCGATTTCTTTGTTTCCATCGATATCGAAATACGTATGGCAAATGCCGGCGCCGGTTTCGATAACCGGTATTTTAGCATTCTTACGGACATAATCAATCAGATTTTGACTGCCGCGGGGAATAATCAGATCAACGATTCCTTCGGCATTAAGCAAAGCGGTAGTCGCTTCTCTTTCAACAGGAAGTAAAGTGCAAAATTCAGCAGGAAGTTCGTAAGATTGTAATACACTCTGTATAATTTTTACTAATGCAATTGTGGAATATTCCGCATCCGAACCGCCTTTCAAAATACAGACGTTTCCCGATTTGAAACAAAGTGAAAATACGTCGAGGCATACGTTGGGGCGAGCTTCGAAAATAACGCCTATCAATCCGAAAGGAACTCTGCGTTTGGTGATTTTCAAACCGTTGGGACGAATAGTTTCGCTCAATATTTTTCCGACCGGTGAAGGCAATTGAGCAACAGTTTTTAAGTCGGAAACCATTCCTTCGATTCGTTCTTTTGTCAATTTCAAACGATCGTATTTGGGGTCAGACTTATCCATACGAGCCAAATCCTTTTGATTTTCTGATAGAATTTGATTCGTTTCTTTGATTACGTTTTCGCCGATTGAGAAGAGAATTTCACGTGTCTTTTCGTCGGACAAAGCCGACAAAGCAGTTACGGCTTTTTGAGCCTTTTCAAAAAAAATCCGATAATCCATGTATTTATAATGAGGTATTTTTTATCAAACTTATTCATACCAAATTACTTTTCAATGCAAAGGTAATGATATTTTTGATTGGTAGCAAATTTTGTTAATATTTTTCAGGAAAATAATATAGTTTCTCGTAACTTTTTACTTATCTTTTCTAAAGGGATACTCCAAATATTTACCATTTTGGCAAAATTTTGCTTTTTTGAAAGGATTGAAAAGAAATTTTTGTATTTTTGCACTTTTGAAAAAATGCCCTTGTAGTTCAACGGATAGAACGTTGGTTTCCTAAACCGGAAA
>Ga0209629_10002923_pt1 | contig 11920 bp, 8 predicted proteins | sample TergutCu122P5_FD_187286 | JGI IMG/M metagenome (GOLD analysis project Ga0209629, IMG submission 187286) | Cubitermes ugandensis P5 segment gut microbial communities from Kakamega Forest, Kenya - Cu122 P5 (SPAdes) (version 2) | ecosystem: Host-associated > Arthropoda: Insects > Digestive system >...
CGGTCGCATTCGGACCGACTATCCCCACAGACTCCCCGATCTTCACCGCTCCCCTGCCGATAGTAAGTTTGAACCCTCCGAGATCCTTTTCGACGCTGTCGAACTCAACGAGGTCAGGGGTGTTCCATTCCGCTCTCGGAGGCGATGAAAAGAATTCTATCGGCCTGTCCCTGAACCTTATGTTCTCCTCCGGGAGATAACCGTCCAAATAGACGTTAATGGCGGTCCTTACCTGCCTTGGCAGAGTGAACACACCGTAAGCGCCCTCTGAGCCATAGACAATGTTCACATTATCGGCGAGGTAATCGAGAATGGCCAGGTCGTGTTCTATGACAATGACCTGTTTATTGACGCTGAGATCCTTTATGATCCTTGCGATCCTTACTCTCTGGTATATATCCAGATAGGAGGTCGGCTCATCGAAGAAGTAGATATCCGCTTCTTTCATTATGGTGGCGGCCACCGCCAGCCTCTGGAGCTCACCGCCGGACAATTTCGTAAGTTCGCGGTCGAGGACCTCGGTCAGTTCGAAGAGTTTTGCAGCCTCTTCAATGTTCATCCTTTCCTGAACTTTGCCCAAGAGGTCCCTTACAACCCCCTTTACGCTCTGGGGAAGTTTGTCCACATATTGCGGTTTCATCGAGACCCTAACATTCCCCGAATAAAGAGCCTTCAGATGATCATATATTTCCATACCTGCGAAGCGCTGCAGCACCTCTTCTTTTGATGGGGGTTTCTCATATCTGCCGAGGTTGGGGACCTCTATCCCTGATAGGAGTTTAATGGCGGTGGTCTTACCGATGCCGTTCGGTCCGAGTATTCCGGTGATGATGCCTTTCTTCGGTACCGGCAGCCTGTAAAGTCTGAACGTATTCTCGCCGTACTGGTGCACCATCTCTCCTTTGAGTTCATCGGCAAGGCCGATGATCTTGATCGCTTCGAACTGGCATTTGTTCACACATATGCCGCAACCCTGGCATAGTGCTTCGGAGATGATCGGTTTTCCGCGTTCGTTGAACGTAATGCATTCTACTCCCGTTCTTACTAATGGGCAGAACTTCAAACATTCTTTGTTGCACTTACGATTCTGACACCTGTCGTGCAACACGGCGGCTATACGCATAATGCGGATTATTATGAGGTTCGATTTTAATCTTTAGGTGAAGTAGGGTGCTTTGAAAAATTTTGAACAACTTTATTTAATGAGTTTACGTATTGTTTGTATGAAGATGACTGTTCCCTAAATAGGTCTGGTCATCGTCCTAATTACGTTTGCATTATCTTTTGTTATCTTCCCATTTCTTCCTGACATAATACCCATCCATTTCTCGGGAGCCGGCATTTCTCGGTCGGAAAAATGGAGCGGACTCGGTCTGTTCGCATTATTCTGCATACCGGCGGTCTCCTTGATAATGTGCGGTTTATTATATCTGGGTATGCCGACGATCCGTCTTGTTGCTAAAGAAAAGGGTCAAGCCCCGAAAAACCCAAAGAACATAGATATGTTGGTGCCCGCAGTTGCTCTTGTGTTCCTGATTGTGCAGATATTCATAGTCTGTCTCATTCTCATAAATATCTGACCATACAGTGAGCTACAAACAGATGAATGTAATATTATATGAAAAAGTCATATTCAAATGTAATCTCTATCATGAGAGCGAACTGATGCGGTGGAGGAGAGGATGCAAAAGAAGGAAGTATGCGTGGCATTAGGCGTTTTCTCGCTGCTGGCACTGATGATGTCTGTGCCGTTTGCCGAGCTCGAAGAGAACAGTGAAGCCGCAAACTCTCCCCGCTCAGAGGTAGCACACCTAAATGACTACGCCGTTGTGGGAACTAATATCTTAGAGCTGAACCGTGCGGGAGGGGCAGTATGGCATAAGGAACTATGCAGTCTTGGGCATGGTTGGTTCTGCTCTGCGGTCGTCGCAGAGGATGGGTTTGTCGCAGTGGGTTCGACATATGCGAAATTCGATCTCAAAGGAGATCTCGTGTGGCAAAGAACATTCGATGACCCGAGAGCATTTTACACCGACATAATTGCTGTTGATGACGGTTTCGTTGCAGCCGACATAAGGTCAATGATCAAGTTCGACGACTCGGGTGATATTATCTGGCAGAACGATTTTAAGCCGGATAAGGGAAATTATCTTCTATCATTCGCCGCGGTCGCCGACGGTTTTGTCATCGTCGAAGCTACAATGATCCCAATAGATGGGGGAAGAGCACCGCTCGAACCGGGTATGACGTTCATCAAATTCGACCGGAACGGAAATGTGCTTTGGCAAAAATATGTCCCATCCGAAACAGAGATCCGTTCAATGGCCCCGATATCGAACGGTTTCGTTGCCGTTAACAACAAAGTAATGAAAAAATTCGATTATGACGGGAATATGATGTGGCAAAGCAGATTCGATACACAAATACCCGACGATTTCAACGCTGTCGCCGCCGTTCCGGGCGGGTTCATCGCAGTAGGCGAGGTGAGCAAATATTCATTCGGTGAAGGGATATGGGGAGATATTCCTGCGAAAGGTGGGGGGTCGGATGCGACCATCGTCAAATTCAGCGAAGACGGAGATATTATTTGGAGCAAGATCTACGGTGGCCGGGGTTCTGATGAGTTCGAATATGTGGCTGTGGTGTCCGGTGGAATTGTTGTCGGAGGCATCTCCGCTCCCGCGAGCGCAGATGGAACCTATCCGGGGTTTTGGGGGAATACCTATGATGTTCTTGTGAAATATGACGATAACGGCAACGTCGATTGGGTCATAAACAACCGCGTCGAAAAAATAATGGGGACTGGGATCGTTCTTGCAATGATCGTCTTTAGTCTCGTGGCGGCATATTTGGTATACCATTATAGGATCTTCCCAGACCGCAAATAAAATTGTGGCTTTGAGAAATCTCTTTTTTCAAAGAGATAAATCAATATACTTATTGTAAAATCACGCGTCATGGATGGGACGGCGACGAAGGGAGTGGATGTTCTACTCGGAGATCCGAAGAAAGCAGTTGTAGCTTTCTCTATTCCGATCGCCATCGCACTTCTGGCACAACAGGGAAGCCTTTTCGCCGACAGCGTCTGGGTCACCGCGCTCGGCGGCGATGCGTTGTCCGCGATCGGATTGGTCTCTCCCATGTACATCATCCTCACCGGCATAGGTGCAGGCCTTGCCGTGGGAACATCTGCGGCGATCGCAAGGAAGATCGGCATGAAAAAGGCAGATTCTGCCAATTTGATAGCCATGCAGTCGTTGTTGTTATGTTTGGCGGTCGCTGTTGTATTAACGCCTCTGTTGCTGCTTACATCGAGACCGTTACTGGGACTCATCGGCGCAGGAAGCACGATAAACTCATCTGTCGCATTCGCGACTCCCATTTACATTTCATTTGTCTTGATATTGTTAGCGAATGTGATGTCAGGAATCATGAGAGGAGAGGGTGCGGCAAGGAAATCCATGTACATGCTGGTCCTGGGAGCCGTCACTACTATAATCTTGGATCCGATCCTCATCTACGTTGCGAACCTGGGAGTAGCTGGCGCGGGATGGGCCACATCGATCGGTTTCGGGGTCTCATTCCTCGCGGGGGTCTATTGGTATTTCTTTGACAACAGAATGTTCATTAAGTTCAAAAAAGAGAACTTGAAGCTGAACATCAAAGCTTGGAAAACAATATTATTCGTCGGAGTTCCGCAGTCAGCCGAGTTCATGGTCATGGGAATATTCAACATAGCATTCAACGGCTGCGTGATCTTGATCGGAGGAAACGATGTGATGGCGATATACACGGCAACATGGAGAGTGATAGGTTTGATCGTGATCCCCGCCCAGGCAATGGGCGGAGCCATAATCTCGTCGTGTTCGGCGGAGTTCGGAATGAAGAGATATGATATGATCAGGCAATCGTACGTCTATGCTGTGAAGATGAGTCTGATCCTTCTTACGATCCTAACTGTTGCAATGGTCGCTCTGGCAGGTCCGATAGCAACGCTCTTCACGAACGATCTTGTGGAACCAGCTCAGATGCACAGCGACATGGTGATAATGATGTACATCTTCGCTACCTTCATCCCGATAATGGCGCTGATATATGTCGGATCGTCGTTATTGCAGTCGCTTGCTCGTTCGAAGATATCTTTGTTGTCGACTTTCATAAGGAACGGATCTCTGGCCATAGGATTCCTGATTACGACATACGGCATCGGGACGCTGACATCGATGTGGTGGGCGCTGAGCATCGTGGAGATATTCGGAAGCATCCTTATGGGCTACTGGGCTTACGTGATCTTAAAGGATGCCGCAAAGAAGGACGGAAAATCCATCATTTACGCCGAAGGCGACATCCCATACTGATACCCAACATCTTTATTATCGTCGTCGGCATTGGAGTCACTGGTTCAAATGTCAAAGATATGTATCAACATCGCTTGGCCGTATGCGAACGGGCCGATCCATCTGGGGCACGTGGCAGGTTCGCTGCTCCCCCCTGACATATTCGGCAGGTACAACCGTCTCATCGGGAATGAGGTATTGGTTGTGGGCGGTTCAGACCAGCACGGCACACCGATCACCGTCACTGCGGAAAAGGAAGGTTCCACACCCGACGCCGTGGCTGACCGATATCACAAGATAAACAAGAAAGCGATAGAGGATATGGGCATTCAATATTCACTTTTCACAAAGACCAACTGTGCCAACCACTTTGAAGTGGTGCATAACATATTCAACGATCTCCTCAAAAAAGACTATTTGTACGAAAAGCTGACAGACCAATATTATTGCGAAAAATGCCAGAAGTTCCTTCCCGACAGGTATGTGGAGGGAACATGCCCGAAATGCGGCAAGGAAGATACGAGAAGCGATCAGTGCGACAAGTGCGGGACCACGTTCGAACCCGGCGATCTGATCAAACCGAGGTGCATACACTGCAAAGGCGAACCCGTAGTGAAACAATCCAACCAGTTCTTCCTAAGGCTCAGCGCATTTAACGATCAATTGACGGATTTCATCGACAGCAAAGATTACTGGAGGCCGAACGTCAAAGCGTTCACAGCGAACTGGCTTAAGGACGGGCTTCACGACAGGGCGATAACAAGGGACATGTCCTGGGGAGTCCCCATACCTCTTCCCGGCTGGGAGGACAAGGTCATCTATGTGTGGTTCGAGGCCGTCATCGGATATCTGAGCGCTTCGATCGAATACTCAAAGAATGTCGGGAAACCGGATCTTTGGGAAGAATACTGGAAGGATCCGAACACAAAACATTATTATTTCATCGGAAAGGACAACATCCCCTTCCATTCCATCATCTGGCCGGGGATACTGATAGGCATAGGCGGTCTGAACCTCCCATACGATATCCCTGCGAATGAATATCTCATGTTCAAAGGCGGCAAACTGTCGAAGAGCCGCGGAGGAGCGATTGACATCCCATCCGTTCTTTCAAAATACGATGTGGATGCAGTCAGATACTATCTCTCGATCAACATGCCCGACACTCATGATTCTGATTTTACTTGGGAAGATTTCCAGACGAAGGTGAACAACGAGCTCGTGTCTGCATTAGGCAACTATTATCACAGATGTCTCAGTTTCACACAAAAGAACTTTGGGAAGATACCTGGAGCCGATTCTAAAGAAGGCTCCAAAGAAGTCATCGACATGATCCGATTGACACTTGATGAGTATAATGAGTGTCTTTCGCATTGCGATTTCAAAAAGGGGATCAAAGCCGTTATGGAGCTGGCACGTTTCGGAAACAGATACTTCGACTCCATGAAACCCTGGGCACTGATAAAAGAGAACAAGGAACAGTGCGGCAAGGTCCTGAACAACAATCTCATGATCGTCAAGGCACTCTCGGTAATGGCTTGGCCATTCATGCCCAGATCATCAGAAAGGATATGGAAGGACCTGGGATACAAGGAAAGCATAGAGAAGAGCGGCTTGGATGCGGTCACATCAAAATTACCTGCCGGAAGAGGGCTCTCTGAGCCAATGCCGGTGTATAAGAAGGTAGAGATCCCCAAGGAAGAAGAGGAAGATGACGCTTCCGCGTTTGCCGATTTCAAGAAGGCCGACCTCCGCGTAGGACAGATCGTGAGCGCAGATAATCACCCAGACGCAGAGAAATTGTTCCTGATGAAGATAGATATCGGCGAAGCCGTACCAAGACAGATAGTCGCGGGACTCAGAGCATATTATTCAAAGGAACAACTGGTCGGAAGGAAGATGATACTCGTATCCAACCTTAAACCGGCCAAACTCAGAGGGTACATGTCAGAAGGAATGGTGCTTGCTGCGGACGACGAGGCGATCGGAGGGAAATCGGTACAGCTCCTCAGACCTACAAAAGACGTCCCCGTCGGAACAAAAATGAATTCCGGATTGGAGAATTCATCGGCCCAGATCGAGATAAAAGATTTCCAAAATGTAAAGATGGTCGTCTCCAAGACATCCGGGAAGAAGCTGTTGTGCAACTCCTTGGAAATAGAAATTCCGAAAGAAGCTCCGAAGGTGATCACAGCGGTGATCGACGGTGACAGTGCGATAGCGTTGAGCGACGGTAAAGATTGTTTCGCAACGGTCGACAACGAGATGAAGGATGGAGCAGGCGTCAGATGAAAGCGGATCTGCACATACATTCCAATTTCTCTAATGACGGAAAGTCCACTGTGGAAGAGATAATCGAGGCAGCAGTGAATAGGGGATTGGGATGCATCGCGATTACCGATCACAACAGTTTTGAGGCATACAACCTCGTTAAAGATAACGGAAAGGTCATTGTGATACCCGGAATAGAAGTATCATCCAAAGAGGGCCATATTCTTGCATATGGTATCGACAGGGCGATCTCAAGGGACATGTCAATAGACGAGACGATCAACGCCATCCACGAGGCCGGAGGGGTCGCTTTTGCGGCACACCCATACAGATGGTGGTCGGGGCTCGGGGAAGAGAACACACTCAACTTCAATTTCGACGGCACAGAGGCGCTGAATGCCAGATCGACCGCAAGGGACAATAAAAGATCAAAAACTCTCGCCGAGCGCATCGGAAAACCGATCTCCGCGGGGAGCGATGCTCACGACCCGGAATATGTCGGCGACGGTATGGTCGAAATCCCCGATGATATCAGAACATGGCAGGATGCGTTGAAAGCGGTCATGGAAGGGAAAGCGAAGCCTTCAAGCACTAACAGGCGCGCCACCGTTACAATAAGGTATGGAGTAAAATCCATTGTCGAGTGGATATTCAGAGGATTCAAACGAATGTGATCAGGTAACGATGTAGAAATCGTAACTGTCCTTTCCGATATACCAGCTGTACGGGTGCCCGCCGGAGCCGGTGTTGCTAATGAGGCCGATCTTTTGGAATACATCTACGGTGGTCTCACACCCATAGTATGTAACGTTATCTACGGTCTTACTCAATACCTCATCTGAGTAACTCGAATAGTTTCCCGGGGAGTATGAATCAAGTCCCACCGCTGCAACGGCGTGACCGGGAAGCACCACAACTCCGGCGTTGAACCCTGCCGCCTTGAATAATGCGGCAGCCAAGATGGATGTATCCTCACAATCTCCCATACCATAAATTATTGTTTCCAACGGATATGCAAAATATTCTTCAACCCCGTATTGGTATTTTTCCGCACTCATGAATGTGGAGTATGACGGATATCCGAAACAGATCTGGACGAAAGCAAGTATGAACGAAGCATAGTTCCCATCCGCAGCGGCTTTGTTTACACCGTATGCGTTACGAAGCGATCTCTCAAGATCTTTGATCACAGGGTCGTTATAGGTAACGAATGAAACTGTTTTGTTGTAATTCGTCACATTTCTGCCATTGATGTTCATGTTCTTGTAATCGAGATATTCTTTGTAGTCGAATGATAACCGGATCGAATAACTCGCGCCGTTATATGTCCAGTTATAGTCTTTGATAACCGTTCCGATGTATGTCACCGTCCCCGAGTAAGTGGTACGCTGACCAGACGAAGTCAGGCAATCCACCTTTATATCATATACTCCCGGTTTTTGAGAAAGATAATACAGCACCGGTTCGGTCTTTTTTATGGTATCTCCTGTGTACTGTGAGAACACATATGCGCTTGTCGAAGCCAGATGATCGCGGTCATACAATGTCCAGGTGTATGAAACGTATTTGGATGCCTGATCCGGGCTCAAAGTAAACGCTATCCTGTTGTCGGTGGCGAGTGCAACCGACAGTGTGTTCCTTTCTTCAAGAAAATCATTGCTGACTTTGAAGTAGGAATAGGGATTTATTTGCTGCGTCTCTGTCTTTTCGGGCGCATTTTCACTTGAACCGGCAAGACCGACAACAACTACTCCGACGAATAACGCTATAACGATCGCAACGGTAACAACCTTTTTTGAGTTGCCCTTTTTTGTTGGAGCTGTCTGTTGATAAACAGGCTGAGAATATACATAAGGTTCAACCGAGGGAACATATCCTTTGTGAACGGGCATACTGTAACTGTTCAATTCGTACCCGCATCTGGGGCAGAATTTTGCATCTTTACTTTGAATAAGAGCGCCACAACGAGAACACAGCATTGCAACTCTTTATACAATTGTTGGATTTATAATTGTTTGAGGAAGAAGTTTAGTAGTATCAAGCTTAAGACATCAAGCTTGCGGCTCTGAGTTCGGCAGCGATCTTGTCGACAGCGCGCACAACGTCCTCTGGAACCTTTGCGCCTGTGCAAACCATTTTTCCGGACCCGAAGAGAAGAACCACTACTTTGGGTTCATCCAGCCTGTATACAAGACCCGGGAACTGCTCAGGCTCATATTCGACCTTCTCCAGACCGAGTGTGATCGCAACCGTGTTAAGATTGATCTCCTGTTCCAGGTCTGAGGATGCGACAATGTTCTGAACCTCTATCTTCGGTTCGATGCTTATCTTTATGTTCGCTTTTTCAAGGTCCTTTGCGACCTTGCTTATTGCGATCTTCACATCACCAAGGCTCTTTGCGCCTGTGCAAACGACCTTTCCGCTTCTGAAAAGAAGTGTGGCTGTCTTAGGTTCTTTGATCCTGTAAACCAGCCCAGGGAACTGCTGAGGATTATAGTCCGCACCGTCCAGTGCGTTCTCAATCGCTTTCAGGTCGAGTTCCTGTCCAAGGGATGTTGAAGCTACAACGTTCTCGATATTCATCTTTGCCATTCTTTCACCGAAAGGGGCTATTTATAAATCATTTATAAAGATTGTGCATTTTGGATATATTTGTTTTGATAAGTAGTTCTTCTGACAGTGATTGACGAACCGTTCCGATGCCGAGTCGAAGACGGAGGCTGAGGGACGATTCGTGCGAAAGCGGTAAAGAGGTGTAAGAGGTTCCGCGCAGCCGCCCCGAACGACATGTGGCAGATCGACTATGTGGATATCGGGCACGAGCAGAATCTCCTGTCGATAATGGATGACTGCAGCACCTCTTTTCAAAACAGTAGTATTGGATGATATAACAAAGCTTATTTATGGATTGGACATTCAACGCACATTACGCAGAGGTAGTCAAGCATGGCCAACGACGCTAGGTTGAGGGCCTAGTCCTTAGTGGTCCTTGGGTTCAAATCCCAACCTCTGCACTATATCAATACTATCATCATATGTTGCCATTAAATTTTGATTCGCAGGCCTAAAAATGAGGCTTTATGCGATTTCCGAAATAAATAAATGAGCCACGTGTCATTCAAATAATATGTATGACGATGAAGAGTTACCGGGCGGCTCACAGTATATCCAAGATGATGAAGCGTCGTCGGATCCGCTGTATATTCATGATGATGAAGAGTATCAGCGGCTGAAGATTTCGCTTTCAGAGGGGCGTCCGCTGTCAGAACTTGACATAGTTCGTCTGTCCGTCACTCTCAAAGCCCGTTTTATGGAAAATATTAACGTAGAAGGCGACACGGTCGCAGCCCGTTCCCTCCTGGATATGCTTTTTATGTGTTTCCGGGTCCTGCCGGGTTCTGATGTCGTGCAGGGGAAATTCTCCACAGCTGTCTTCGTCTATATCCTCGAGGCGGGGGAACTCGGCGAGATCGATACAGCTTTGGAATACATCTCCAGATTCCAAAGGGCACTGGCCGCCGGTCCGTACAACCAATCACTCTCGCGCACATGCATGAACGTAATGGTTCGGACCATCGAGAACATCCTTCAATCTGATGATTCATCCATATCCGAAGCAAGGGCTCTCTATAAGAAACTGGAGGCTGCAACGGAGCCGCATATGGAGGATCCTGTAATGCCCGGGTTGATCGCTAAGGCAAAGCGGCTGTTCATGGTCGATGTTCAAAAATACCCGGCCCAGCTGAAAGAGCTCAGATCACTCCTGTCGATATACTCCGACAATGCACTGGTTGCATGTGAGTATGCCAGAGCCTGCGAGGTTTGTTTCACTGAGTATCTCGGAGACCCTGCTTATAAAAAAGTACGTGATGAACTGCTCTCCGAGCTGGAGAGGATCAGGGACACTTATCGCGAGCCGTACCGTGCTTTTATGGAATCAGAGGAGGATTACAGTTTTATCGGATGTCATCTCAATCTGCCAGATCTATGCTTTACAAACTCGATCGCCGAGGCGGCCGCCTATCATACTAAAAAGGGGTCGCTGGAAGATCTACAGGATCTGCAAAGACGTTTACAGGCCGCACAACCTCCGCTTTACGCAGAATATCTGTACCGTTCCGTAGAGAGGCAGGTACTCAGCAATCTGGCTTTTCTTTACGGAAACAAAAAAGATTGGACAAAAGCAGAGGATTCGGTCGACCGTCTTAAGAAATTGGTGTGGTCGCCATCCGAACCCGAGGAAGCGGGAGATCCGGAGAATGCTTCTGCGGCATGGCTCGGAAACCAGCGTAAAAATATCGATCAGATGGGCCCAAACAGCCTGTCGGACGCTTTATTCAACCTGATCACAGATTATGTCAACGACGACCCCGCGGCACATAGGGAAAAGGTGCAGGCGGCGCTTGTCGAACTGGAGGATCTGGCCCTCGCAACTGACCGCGTCTATCAACATAAAAGCTATGCCGCGGCTCTGAATAACATATCACTACAAACAGAAAAATCCGGGGTCCCGCATATGCCTGTTTGGGACAGGCTTTATTCATATGCGATGGAGCACGACGTAGGCAACGAAATGGCTGAACTCATCGCAGAAGAAGAGAGAACCCTGGCAAATCAGCCGAAGGACCTGAAGACAGGAAAATTCTATCATGACAGGCTCAGCGATTTAGCCGGAAACCCGTCATATCGGCGTAATGGTAACGTGCAAGTTCATCTGGCTGTCGGAAAATACAACCTTTCCCATATCGCTTCGTCAGCGGGAGATATGAAGCTTGCGGAAGAGATGTTCGCCGGACTGATCACGATGGCAGAAGAATCTGCGTATAACAAAGGGACTCAGAGGGAGATCGTCCTGCGTCTGGCCAAAGGCGGATACAATCTGAGCCTGGACTATGGCAACAACGGAGAACTGGCTCTTTCCTTGGCTGTGTATTCAAAGATGGTACCAAGCCTTCTTCCGTTTCAGGATGATACGGAAATCGCCAATTGTCTGGTGAACACAGCTTTCAATCTGTATGTGGATCTGAAAAAAGCGGGGCAGGAGCAGAAGATAAGAGAGCTATATGATGAGGTAAAGGGAGCAAATGTGAACGGAGACGCCGCCGTGAGGCTGAGCAAGCTAAAAAAGGCAGCAGGAGCCTGATTATCTGCGAAATGTCCCATCTGACGAAAAAAAGCCTGCGCCTATATCGAACGCTTTTTGCCGCCTATGGGGAATTGCATCCTCTTGTTTTTGAATTAATATCTTACGCCACCTACCTGAACCGCTAGCCAGCAAACTAAAATAAATAGGATATCGTAATGCCCGCAAA
>Ga0209629_10002924_pt1 | contig 11920 bp, 6 predicted proteins | sample TergutCu122P5_FD_187286 | JGI IMG/M metagenome (GOLD analysis project Ga0209629, IMG submission 187286) | Cubitermes ugandensis P5 segment gut microbial communities from Kakamega Forest, Kenya - Cu122 P5 (SPAdes) (version 2) | ecosystem: Host-associated > Arthropoda: Insects > Digestive system >...
GATACAATCTCTACGTATGATATACCATTGGATAGATCGTTTCTTAAGCTTTGAAACGGTATAAGACATGTCATGCCATCTACTGACAGAAGGCTAGAATTAAAAGAAAGGACATCGATGGCTCAGAACGCCTGACAGGCGTTTGGGTATGCCAATGGGTTGAAATCCCCAGTATTATTTATCATGTGATTATCAATGCCGTCGTTGCAGTTGGGTTAACAAACACCAACAGCCTCTGCACTCTTTCAGCATTTAAAGAAAATACACACATAATGCTAAAAGTACAAAAACTGTCAGGTCTGTCTCTCATCTGTTTCCTGTGCCAAGGCTCCAGAAAGATAATTATGATGCACACATACAGATGTAATACAAAACGATAGAATGTAATGGCATCTCAGATTTCATTATCTTGGATGTTACACCCATTTCTTATATTATGGAAGCAGATAAGAAAGTCAGTCATAATGAACACTTAACCAACAAATTCGGATATGAAAGAAATAAATTCGATTACAGCTCTGAAGGAATATTTCACTGAAAACACATTCAAATAAAGAAACAAAATCATATGCAAATAGGTCTACATGAACATACAGTATATACATAACTTCCCCTTGCAACTTTTTGTTAACTGATCCAACCACAACTGCACTTTTTAAAATCTCAATAGCAAAATAAGAAGCAAAAAAAAAAAAGGAAAAATTCAGTTTGTAACTCCAAACGTTGGAAGCTGAACATAGTATATGATAAGATTAAAGCTTGTTACATGGATTTACGGTCATTTTGCAAGAAACACGGCTGGCAAAAAAGATAACAAGTCTTCAGTCAAAACAACTTCAATTCAAATCACATAACCTCTTTGCTGCAACACTTCTGAAAGTAAAATAATACCTTCACTAATGCTAACAAAGTATCTTATTTCGTTTGTAGGATGGCGACTAAAGAGCGTACCGGTGTGACTTGACGCCATGACACATTCCCATTAAGATGGAGGCTACATGTTTCTCCGAATGTCTCCAAACATCTGCCAAACTACACAGCTGCACACTCCGTACGTTCGTACAATCAATTTCACAAAATTCTTACCTCTCTGTTTCCGAGTATTTTTCTCTGCTGGCTAAGCAGCCCAATTACGAACGACACACCGTCTAAAGCACTAGATCTGTGGTCCACAGGACACGAGCACGCGTGACCTGTGCTCGCTGTATACATATGCGTTAAAACACTACGCAGTCCGACTAACATGTCTTCCCCTAATTTTCGAAGGAATGTAGTGACATCTACAAGGATAGAATGTCCAAGACCATTGAAAATGAAAGCATTACGATCTTTTGAAATTCAGAAACTATTAACAAAGGAACACGGCGTCACACACAGCTCCCACTTTCGTCTGTTAAGCACTGTCCATGTTCTGGCCGTTTCGATCACAAGTTCACGGCTTTGCTTACCTCGCGTAGGAAATACTTTGAGAAAGGTCTTTGGAAAGCCAATAAATAGTCAGTGGATGCATTTTGTAACATCCATTGGAGTCACTGTTGAACTGAGGTCAAGACTGAATGTAACCTGTGTTGTATTTGAAGAAGAGGTTCGTACCGCGCAGTAAACACACTCCGTCTCTGTTATAAAAACCATTCAGTTAACGCTGTATAGGGAAATAATGGCTGTATGTTCTCAGATTCACACAAAACACATAAATACACTGTGGGCTCAACGTAGATTTTGTTAATGTTAAATGTTCAGTCCGTGCCGCGCAGTAAACACACCCCGTCTCGGTTATAAAAACCGGTCAGTTAATGTTGTATAGGGAAATAATCGCTGTTTATTCTAAGATCCACAAAACACATAAATACACTGTGTGGGCAGAAGGTAGAATTGTTGAATGTTAAACCTGTTAATTCTAAAATATGTTGTAGAGTACTGTTACGTTGGGTCACCTCACAACTACAGAACCGTTCGCTCTACTGATCTAACCACCGATTGTCCTGTTTAGCACGCAGCATCAAAATTTTGCTTTCTCTAAAATACAATTTAGGAGCAAGAACACAGTGGAAGCGCCACAGGCTTTGCGATGTGCTCCTCATTGGGCTAATGACCACTAGTAACAAAATTGAACAATAACAGAACACGCGAGAGAAACTGAGTTCACTTTTCGAAATTACAGAGGACTAATCACCTTTATAATTCGAAATTTTGAATAATAATAATAATAATGCAACTTTACGAATTTGGACACAGAAGGGAAACAGTTCTGCGCTGATCGGCCTGTTTGGAAGGCAAGATGCTGATCGGCATGACCTGCAGAGACCTGAAAGGCCCAGGAGCAAAATGTTAACTATACGTACCACTGACTTTTAAACGTCCAAAAACTCCGAAATTTGCCCAACGTTATGTATTCTGTACGGATCTCAGAACAAACAGTAGTTATTTCCACAAATAGTATTAGCTGATTAGTCTTTGTAACAGACAAGCGGTGTGTTTTTGTGAAGTACGAGCCACCAGAAGCTTAGCTTCCGACATGTTGCGTTTTGTTATTCAGTTCCCTGCACGAGGCGTGAGGACAAAGTCTTTCTGTTCTGAATCGTTCGCAGGGACCTGTAAGTTAACACTCCTCCTTCAAACCTCTTCCTCTCTCGTAATGCAGTAGCGTATTCGTCAGTTTCGTTTGTAGGTTGGTGATCACAGAGCGTACCGGTGCGATTTGACGCTACGACACTCTGCTATGAAGATGGAGGCTAAATGTGCCTCCGAATGTGCCTATCAGCCAAAATACGCAGCTGCACATTCCAGATGTTCGTAATACCAAATTCACAAAACTCTTAAATCTCTGTCTCCAAGTATTTTTCTCTGCTGGCTAAACAGCCCATTGACGAAAGCGTCGTCCACATGGCGCCAGCACGCGTGACCATTGCTCGCTGTATACATGTCCAGATATCAGTTTTGTAAAAACACAAAACGGCCCTCTTCACAACTACATAAGGACAGGCCTGTTACCGCACGGCTGTCGTTATTTTATCAGTTCTGACTGAAATAAAGACACTAACAATTCCTACAGCGCACGGCCCGCTGTGCCCTAACATGTCAAAATGTCTCGCAAAACGAAATATTTCTGTTCGTTTAACCCGGTGTATGGAGAAGAATGCAGGCGCATATTGACTAGCGTATGAACACGTCACAAATGTCATATCCCTAGCTTAACATTAAAAGCGAAACATTACATTTGTAATGAATACGACAAAATAGTTTCTACCACTTAGAAAAATTGTTTGCATAACCTTGTTCAAGACAAACGAAACTAGAAATGCAGTAGTTTCCCGGAATATCTACAACGTACACAACTCAGAGTTGCAACCGAAACGTTCCCATTGCAACAATACGGCGTGGCAGCAGTCGCACTGGTATCTGGTGAATCGCAGAGATGCCGAAGTTAGTGTACAGTTGGCAAATACAATGCCCACCACAAAATTCACTCAAGAAACCCGAAACGGAAATCGTTTGAGACGAGAAATTACATCGATAAAACACGCAAGAGTGTGCTTACCTGAAATACTGAACAAGAAGCCACCAGGACACCAAAGTTTTGAGATGGACTGGAGATGGCAGCACAACAACACGCAACCGTAGGACGCAGTTTACCGTGTGTTTGCTATCAAAATTTCTTCCGCACCTGTCACAGCTACCCCACTGGCCAGTAAACGAACAGAGTGCGGGCTTATATCAGACGAGGCAGTTAGCACTTCGCATGTTTCGCAGCAGGTGCCAAAAGCGATAAGTATTTAGCACATAGCGTATTTTTCCAAGTGTTCAAGAATGCGCCACTACGTCGATTGTCAAATTGAGAACTGCACTGTTCTGGGTTGTTACGCAAGTAGTGGCAATTTCTTACCGACATTTCGGGAGAACCCATTAGTTCTATCTTCTAGAGTCCGTTTTTTTTTCTCTACCCGTGAAGATGGGACCGACTGATTGTACCGAAACGGCGTTTCGGAATTACCACCACCCGCTGCATAAAAATTCAGAAGAAAGCAGTTCTCATCTACTTCGCGGTTGAAACCAGAAATCACGATTGCTGAATTTTTACGGAGGCTTAGGAGTAGACTTCCTAGTCTTTGTGTACACTAAATATGTAGCCGCAAGCTCTTCCGAGACGTTGGTAAGTGTTTACCAGTCGACACGGTGTCGCATCCCAGTGACAATGCTCTGAGAACCTCGATTTTCACAAAGTGTGATATTCCCTTCTTTGTATAGCTGCTTAATTCCCAATAACATATTTACACAATGTCCATTGGGCCACAACCGGCACCACATAAATCCAGTTCACGTCCCGAATCTTTATTTCTTTAAGGTCCATTTTGGTTTCTGTATATTTTAGTTTCCGTGCTACACAAGTCTATAATATATATTCAACCAACAAGCGGCAACTCTGGCAGTATTGTGTTTATTAACAACTACAAGTATGCTCTAAATGATTGCTTCCATCATCAGGAGCACTAGAAACTCTAACAGCAGCCACTGGTGTTTGTCATGAGTTGGGATTGAATAAATCCTGCATAGATGTTCAAGGTCGGTTGTGCACTGTACTATTCCATGGCCAAATTGGGACTGCCAATTTGGTCATGGAATAGCACAGTGCACACCGACCTAGACAGCTATACAGGATTTATTCCATGCCAACTTATGACAAACACCAGTGGCTGTTGTTACAGTTTATAGTGCTCCTGATGATGGACGCAAAGGGCGTCCGAAGCATGTAGAGCATACTTGTAGTTGTTAATAAACACAATACTGCCAGAGTTGCATCTTGTTGGTTAATATATATTATATCCATTTTGGTATTATCCTTTTATCTAATATTAGCAAGTGTCATACTGTTTCACGGAAAAAATTTAAGGAAGTTCAGGATATTGATTACGTATTGTGTCTGTAGTCTGCCGACTGTGTTATCGACTACGTATTAGTAAAACTCATTATTACTTCTCTTTACCGAATTTTACTCAATTCAGAAAAAAGTAGTAGTAAAACAGGTTAATATTTTCTCTATGCCTTCAGGTAAGTTATACCTTTCAATACATGTATATTTACGAAACTCACACCCGCTCAACTGCATTATGTGGCGATATAGTATACCAGCTTTCTACCAAATCGGTCAATAAATACCGAAAGTACGCACGGGTAGAAATTCCTTGCGTCCCTAAGAAAAGTGTGACTGTCATTGGGCTGTTATTTTTGTACAACTTCTTATACCGAATTTCATGCAAACCTGACAAACAATCCAGTCCCCGCAACAAGGTCACAGGCTGACGGACGGCTAGACGTGGTTTCCACACAGGACTTTAATATCTTAACTCGTAATGAAGCCTGAAATGTAGGCTTGTGAAATCACCACGCTCCCTATGCATGACCCGCCATTTCAATTATTAACCTAGTGGACAGGTTTGTAACATTTTAATTGAAGTTGTCATGAATGTTGTGCTACTGCAGGACACCCCCGTAATAAAATCAGCAATAAGAATATGGCGGAAACGTGAAATTGTGAGGTGGGACTGACAATAGCTCCCCGTACTTTCACGTCATGAAATATTGGGTGTTTGCAGTTGCTTAGAACGTGTGGTCATTTGTTACTGTTTCATTTTTGTAAAACGTAAAATAAGGTTACTTAAATTTTGTGGGCGATAAATAAAGAACCCTTTTGGCTACGGTATGAAATGTAGTAAGGAGACAGCCGATAAACACTACAATAGACTCGGTGTAACACGTAGTTATCAGTACCCCCACACATGGCAGCCATGCCAAGTTTAGACGTTTCTTTAGGCAGGTTTAGCGTACGGCGTAAGTGACCACTCTGTCAGGAAAGTAAGAATAAATTAACCATATCAGCAGGTACGAGCTTGTAAAAGGACGTCTTTATGTGACAAGTTTCTTTTATCTGCCGCCAACATTTCGCTTCGTGTGTGGGCGCTCGACTGAGGGGACAACAGCTAGCATAACGCGATAAGCGAGCTGGCAGGATATGAGCGAGACAGACAATGTACGTATAACGTAATACTGAGACGCGTTCCTGTAACCAACGGTTGCATTGCAACGGCAATAAATATTACACATTTTGAGAGTGTGTTTGTAGCCTTAGGTATTCAGCATGCAATGCGCATGCGGCATGTTATATTGTCATGTGTCCTGCCCCCTCTGCAATATTTTTCCATATTATCTCACATACGGCTCTCAGTTGAGGTAAAGATTGGTCCATTGAATTGACGAAAATTATCGGTGTTTGTTGCGAGAGGCACACGAAATCTATGAACCGGATATACGGGAAAATTCAGTTATGAATACTGAAGAATATAATCACTGTTGATAACATGATTTATATAGAAATACTGTGTCCCTTCATAGAAAAACACAAGTCAGAGTCCGAGCGGGTAAAGGACTGAAAAGCTTAAGACCAGAGTAAATAACACAACACAAAGAATGCATAATAGGCCTCAGTGTACTGAAATAATTTAAAATAAACCGAAGAGAAAGAGAAATTAAAAATGGAATCCACGAATTCTGTAAGATTAACATATCCACCCTTTTTACGTAGTATTTTGGGGATAAAGGTAAAGGTAAGGGTAAAGATAAAGGTAAAGGTAAAGGTAAAGGTAAAAGTAAAGATGAATGTAAAGGTAAAGGTAAAGATAAAGGTAAAGGGAAAAGGAAATTTAAAGGTCAAGGTAAGGTAAAGATAAAGATAAAGGTAGAGATAAATGTAAAGATGAAAGTAAACGTAAAGGTAAATGGGAAGGTAAAGATAAAAGTAAAGGTAAAGGTAAAGGTAAGGGTAAAGGTAAAGGTAAAGATGAATTTAAAGGTAAAGGTAAAGATAAAGATAAAGTTAAAAGTAAAGGTAAAGGTCAAGGGAAATGTAAAAGTAAAGGTAAAGATAAAGCTATAGTTAGAGTTAAATGTAAAGGTGAAATTAAAGGTGAAGGTAAATGGGAAGGTAAAGATAAAAGTAAAGGTAAAGGTAAGGGTAAAGGTAAAGGTAAAGATAAAGGTAAGGGTAAAGGTAAAGGTAAAGAAATTTAAAAGTAAAGGTAAAGATAAAGATAAAGGTAAAATAAAGGTAAAGATAAGATAAAGGTAAAGGTAAAGATGACTGTAAAGGTAAAAGTAAAAGTAAAGATAAAGTAAAGATAAATTAAAGGTAAAGCTAAAGGTAAAGGTAAATGTAAAACTAAAGGTAAAGGTAAAGGTAGAGGTAAATGTAAAGATAAAGGTAAAAGTAAATGTAAAAGTAAAGACAAAGATAAAGGAAAAGGTAAAGGTAAAGCTAAAGGTAAAGCTAAAGGTGAAGGTAAAGATGAAGGTAAAGATAAAGGTAAAGGTGAAGGTAAAGGTAAAGATAAAGATAAAGGTAAAGGTAAAGGTAAAAGTAAAGGTAAAGATAAAGGTAAAGATAAAGGTAGAGGTAAATGTAACGGTATAATCAAAGTTAAAGGTAAAGATAAAGATAAAGGTAAAAGTAACATAACGACGCTTGGTCAAAGCGGACCGCATATACAACATTTTTCCCCTAGTAATATAAAATTATAGTACCACTGTGTTAAAATTGCCTTTAGTATTTAGTACAGTACTTGTCTCATAGATTTTTAGTCTAAGTGAAATAGGCTATATCGTACAGCCTACGTGTAAAATAGGCTATACTGTCTATGTTTGTGTAAGTACACTGTATGACGTTCATGGAACGACGAATTCGCCAAAAGACACATTTCTCAGAATGTGTCCCCTTCGTTAAGCAACGCATGACTCTATAGCTATACTTCACAATCCATAATATTCCCCGTAAGCTCATGCATATTAGCCCTTTAAAGCCTATCGACCTATATATGCGTCGTACCGCACCGCTAACATCCAGACGCTGCATTTTAAATATTCAACAAATACGTACTGAATATTTTAAACATACTCCACACTCTTTGTCTTTTCTCTTCAAAATGCCGTTTATTTCATAATACTACCTTGTTTGGTTCCTGTATTATTCGCATTTTACATAGAGGGTGTGCTAAAATTTAAATGTAAAATTCCGGCGCCAAAGGGTTAAAGGTCCCGATTAGAAGCCTGTAGCTCTCCAGACAGCCTGCTGGTTCGTTTCCAGTGCCATATTCGCGTTGCCAGTTGTAGTGTTTTTATCACAAGTGGAACTTGCTGGCGGTACTGAATATAAACTTGGGTTCACTTTCATTATACACAAATGTATTTTCAAGAACACTAGCAGCTTCCTCGGTATCGAATCTTCGTGTTATATAAATCATAGGAGTTATTGACTATCTGAGAAACTGGCACCCTCTCTAGTAGTACTCTGTTGCGTGTAATTAGATGTAATTGCCCTGCGATTGAGTAGATAATTAACAACACATTTGCACCCCTCGCCTGAAAATACATTTGTAGCGAAACCGTCACAGGATTCTGAGCATATCTTAACGACAGTCACCACAGTACTTTGCTTCCCTGATGAAGGTCCCTTGCGGACCGAAACACATAGCAGTGATATGTGTGATGTTATATTATGAAATATCTAACAAGAAACAATTTTATGTATTCTGTTGGTTGGTGTCGTGAAACTGTTATCGACAGTGCACGGTTTGTACTGTATCAAAAATATATTACGTGTGAGAGGAGAAGCAGTCCCCATTTTGTGACCTGTTCGGCGACATCATAATAAAGTTGGTACATGGCAGCTGCACTTTTAGGATATCACCTTTTGCATTGTGATGCACAGTAAACGTTCTAATACTTATTTACGTTATGGATAAAAACAACATTACACATTCGGATCTGTCTGAGATATTTTAATAATGTATGAAACGTGACAGCGTTTATTGTGTGAGTGTTATTTTATGTAAATTTTATCCATCACAACTTATTTTAATCCTGCCATTAGTACTGTGTATTGTGCTATTTTAGCCACCCTGCTAAGCTTTTTCCTCTCGCGAAAGAAGTATGTTGACTGAACGTTGCAGATATGTCGGCCCATGCAATATACTCCTTATGTTCAATACTGTAGTATCACTGTCGGCAGGCCATGTAAGTTATATCTGCTTCATTTGCATTGATTTTCCATAACTACAAGTGACAGTCTGTAAGCAGGCTCAGAAAGCTGACAGATGGGACAGCTTCTTGGTTGTGTACGTCCGTCTTTTTCTCTATCCTAGGCTCAGTCGGTATAGCGACTCGCTGCGGGCTAGACGGTCCGGGATCAAATCCCGATGGGGGTGAGGTTTTCCGCACCCATTCAGAACAGCGCTGGGAACCACCCAGACCCTTACAATGGTTAAAGCGTCTCTTTCCAGGGGGTAAAGCGACCGGGGTGTGGCGTTGACCACCCACCCACATTTAGCGCTGAGGATAAAGAAAGAGTTGACCTATAACTATACACTTTCTCCGGAATTTCGTGGCCTGTTTTATGTTGACTTTTACATTTAAAATTTTTTCTAGTCACCAGGCATGAAATGGATATTGTGAAGCATTATGCTTTTTCATTCTTTGATAATATACGACCATCTGGTCGTGGCACCGATCATTTTTGTTAATGTCAGTTTGCAATGTAGCTTGCTCTAGTGCAGTATAAATATCGCTCATATTAACAATGTAGGGAAGATCACACACTACGCCGAACCTGTCAGCACGACGCTCTACCCTTTAATTTCTATAACGTACTATTTCAGACACGTTCTAAAAGTTGCGAAAGGCGATTGTTAGATTGGTGACGTCTGTCCGTCCGTCCGCCTGTCCGTAGGAAAAACTTGACATCTGCTGGAAATAATTTCGCGAATTGTTTTACATTGGTGGCTTCTAATAAAATCTGCCAGAAGGACACAAATTTGTTTCAAATCGGACGCAAATAAGAGGCAGTTTACTGCAAGACCGACGTTCATTTATGACTGTTTATTGACGTTAACATGGCTGTTATCGGTGGCAGGAAGTGGCACTGTAAATAGACGACGGCCTGGCTGAAGTGTTCATGTGATTCACACGTCGTTGAATTAGGGAAAGTAAATGCGACATCCATATTTAATATTTGTTTATTGTGGCTACGAATATGAAATGCAGTATTTAGATTAATAATATATAGGATGTTTTTCTTCCTGCTTGACCGATAAGCGCAAGTCCGACGCTCGACTATTGTGACGTCATACGTCGAGTCTTGGGAGGTATAAATGTAGGTGAAGGAAGGCAGAAGATTCGCTATGATAATAATATTTAGGAAGTCTAACAGCATTTTTTTGGAAAATGTGGGACCACGATAGATTTTCTGTAACATATTAAATAACAAAATAATGAAACTCACATGTTGTACCCTCAGGCAGTACTTTTGTATTTTGTATTTTTGGCGTACCGTACTTACAAATTAGTGGTGTGGTGGAGCGATTTATCTGGGGGGAGCTGGGACAGGGGGAATGACGGTGACAATGAATGTATCGGCAGAGAATCACCGTAGTGAAGGTCAACAGCAATCGTTCACGTGTTGTATCACGACACCGTAAATTTAATGGAACTTTATTGTAAATGTTTCGTTGATTTCTATATTTCTTAATATTTGAGAATAAATATAATTTCTATGTCTTTTAATGTAACATGATAAGATACGATGCAAATTATCACCGGAGAAGTGCAGAAAAATTAGATTGGCGTCTTTCCTGTACTTTGGATTATTGGTTTAAACTAAACTAAAGAAAAGATTTAAATTATTAATGTGTGTCCATCAGGTGGAAATTATTGCTGCAGTTCTTTGTGACAAATTGTTACGTTCCGCTTACATTTTTATTGTGTTTTTGTGTTTAATGCTTATTTTTATTTGTATCAATTTGTTGTTTTGTGTACGAAATTTGTGACTTGGGATGACCTAAGAAATCAAAGTATTGGTCACAATTCATAGTCTGGAATGTGCAAATTATTAGTGAGAAACGAATCGAGAACGCAGTTGAGAGGACATTCATTGGTCTCAATGACGTACAAATGGAGCATCGAAAAGACAGAGACGATGAGAAAATCTCATAATTCAAATTCAAGACGGGAACATCCAGAATACAAAATAGCAAATATTGTCACGTTTGTCCACTTGTCAGACTATTTTATTGGGTGCTTTTGAAACCCCTGGGTGTCGTATTATTCCTGTCGCTTATACTGCAAATATTTTGCTTAATATACAAAAGTATATTATATGCTTACGTTTAGGAGCTGCTGGCTGTAACTGTTCGTGTGGCTGTCGTGGCAGGATGTTAATAATACACGACTTACTGACTGACCAACTTACTTACTCACTTAATCCAGGCAGCACAGTCCTTCTTGCGAAGCTAACCGTTTTTCAGCCAGTAAAGAAATTCCCTGGGTTTTATGGAACCCGAAGGTTCATTACCGCATTCATTAGTTCCCGCCAACTGTCGCTATCCTGAACCAGCTCGATCTAGTCCATACCCCCACATACCATCTACTGATGATCCATCTTAATAATGACCGCCCATCTACAGCTGGTTCACCAAGTTGTCTCTTTCCCACAAGTTTTCACAGCAAAACCCCATATACACCTCTCCTCCCATGCTGCATGCATGGTAGTAATGAAAATCCCATTGTAGTAAACTTTCTTTAGGGTAATTCCCCGGCGTCTGGTTTATAATTGACGACGTTTCGGAACCTTCTGTCAGGTCCATCTTCAAAGGCTGAAGTGTGAGGTATGAGAGGAGTCAAGCCAAGCGTGGGAGCGGTGGTATTTATACGGGAAGTCCGCCGGACTCGGGACTGGTGGGACCAATGGTGAGGTAGTGAGTGGGTGGAGGGCGGTTCCAAGTGCGGAGGTGGTGAGGGAGGGGAAAGTGTAAAAGGGCCAAGATTGTGCGTGGTCGCACTGCTGTAACTGAATCGTACTGTTATGTGGCCGGTGGGTGTC
>Ga0209629_10002927_pt1 | contig 11916 bp, 5 predicted proteins | sample TergutCu122P5_FD_187286 | JGI IMG/M metagenome (GOLD analysis project Ga0209629, IMG submission 187286) | Cubitermes ugandensis P5 segment gut microbial communities from Kakamega Forest, Kenya - Cu122 P5 (SPAdes) (version 2) | ecosystem: Host-associated > Arthropoda: Insects > Digestive system >...
CCCCTCGCCCCCTTCTAGTGCAGAGGTCTAAAATAGAGTAGAGCTATACCTCTACTCTCCCTAAGGGCCTTCGTGGCCTGTGAAAGGGTGAAACCTACCTCTCCAAATTAAGCAGCTTTTGGATTACCTGTCCTAGCAGACGGTTTCGCTTACGCCTGTTAAACGGGAGTAAGCCCTTAAGTTACGTCGTATTACGTTTAACTGTGAATCCACCGCTTCCTCTCTTCCCCTCAGAGGTGACTTTTCTCTTGCATCGTGTAATGACTGACTGGCCCGCTGTAGCGGATCAGACAGTTGGTGCATGCCAGCTGAATGAGTCTGCCAGCAATGAGGCCAGGGCTCTTGTCAGTACCATGTGTCTTTTGCAGATAGAAATGAAGTGTTCTTCTTAGGGTTTGGTGCCAACTGAACTTGTAATCAAGGGCGCCCAAACGTGAGACATGATTTCAAAAATAGTATGTGTGTAGTTTCCTCACACCACTTCTCCTCTCTTGTATTGCAATAGGTGATTTCGTTTTTGTCTAAAAAAATTGTTGGACATTGTCCATAGCCAGAGTTTATTTATTGTTGCCGAATGTTGGATCTACTCCTGTCTATTCGTAGCTGTTTGTTGTGCTGGTAACTCTTAATTTATTGGCAAAGACGAAAATTCAGCAACTGGGTTCTCCTGACTCCAGATCTTACATCGAACCGTGAAATAACATGAAGGTGATGACATTCCATTATTGTTATCTACACAGTTACGCGGTTAGTGGCAGTAAGAGATGGTGAACACTGCAATACACTCATCTCAGAGGCAAAAGTACAGTCAGTAAACTTAAAATTTATCACCTCATTATAAATGGCTTCCTGTGCCAATTCAGCCCAGTTCATATCACTATGGCGCGTGGAAAGATGAGAAATTCATAAATATTTAGGCTGAAAACCTGACAGGAAGACACAATTTTAGAGACCTGTTTACAGTACGTTCAAGAGGCCCTATTGGTAAAGCCCAAGAAGGAAGAGGCAACGAAAAAGTGGAATGTATTGAATTGTCTCACGGGAGAATTCACTTCGTTGCTCTTGACACTTTGCCTCTCTCTACGTGTTCCAGCCCTTTGTGATTTGCAAGTTAAAATAGAGGAATATGGGCAGTCAGTCAGAACTATACTTTTCAGTGCCTTAAGGTTTATTATGCAGCAAGTTCCGACTTTCAGCAGAAGCCATCGTCATGCATCATAAAACGTTTATAGAAAGAGTACTCACATATAACACGATAACAATTTACGTGACCGAGCTCTCAACTTTACAAAACTGTGTGTGTTTTAAAAGCGGACCTTGAAAATTTCTTATGTACAGATTTCTTCACTCGAAGGCCTATAAATTTCAGAAGAATGTTCCTTTTACTTAACTGAAGTACTGCGTAAGTTTTTAATATATTACTTTATACATTATCTTATTGACATTTTTCTATTTTCGGTTTTTACAACATACACTATTGTACGTTTAAGATTTAAGTCACGTGATAATTTATCATGCTAAATGAAGATGCTGTTTCTGTAAGTATTATTTTAATGGCTGATGATGGCTTTTGATTAAAGCCGAAACATTTTGCGTGATTTACATTAAAACACTGCAAAATGTGGTTGTGATGGAGCGTCTATATTCTTTACTTTTTTCTTTTGCGTTTAATAAAACAAGTAAACATCTTGAACAGCTGAAAGACTGTCAGATTCTCAAGAACCGTTGTCCACGGAAGGATGGTTCACATTATCATGTTCTGTTTATCGGTGAATGGTTTGAGTATATTTAATTAAGATACGTAATAGTATTCACAAAAGAGTTCTGCTTTAAACAGCCACTTGCAAACTTAGCATTCATGTTACCGTGCATCGTAATAGATTTCTTTTTGAATAACCAACCAGACGCACTAATTATCCAAATTTTATTCTGTTCTAAAACTCTAAATGTTTTGGGCAACCTCTTTGCCCATCATCAGGAGTTCTCTTCTGTACATTCGGCACTGGTAAGCTTCATGCAGGTTTCTGGTGACGGCTTCCAAGCAGAGTCAGGATTGAACGGCAGTTCCATCCTGACTCTGCTTGGAAACGGTCATTAAAAAAAAACTGCATGAAACTTACCAGGGCCGAATGTATGGGCAAAGAGGTTGCCCGAAGCACGTAGAGCTCTAGAACAGAATAAAATTTGGATAATTAGTGCGCCTGGTTGGTTATTTAAAAAGAAAGACACTTGCAACTTGGGAACGCTGGATCTGTAATACCGTAAAAAATTGTAAATAAACGCTTCCAGTAGAAATATCCTAGGAACTGCAGGTACTGCACGCATTGCCAAGTGCCTCCCTAGTGTGGTCATGGAGTAGAGACTTTCTTAAGAAGCTGGTCGTCGCTTACCATGTAAAGAAATTCCCCAACTTTTATGGTACCCTAATATTCTCAAACATTTGCCGAAAGCGACTACTAGATCTCGCGTGGCTGTCCGTCTGTCTATCCGCTTTGAACTGTTCGACTGCCGCCGGAGGAAATTTATTGCAAATTCATGTTAGTTCATAAATTTGTCGACCGTTTCCAATGTTGGTTGAGATCGGAGAAATAATGCACACTTTAGATGAAGATGTGCTTTCATTTTTTCCGTTTGTTTTATTGGAGAGGGACCCTGTTTCCTTTCAGGTACGAACTCAGACCTAGGAAATAATTGACTCTTAAATATCTCGCATTTTACAACATCATTATCTACAGGAAATATGATATCTCGCCTTTCAAGAGATCATAACAGAACACTTATATAGGCCTACATTTTGCAATCTTATCATGTCCATTTATTGGTAAATGTGACGATTTACGAGATAAGTACAGGAAATTAGAGGAAATTCGTTGTCTCGACTTCCACGAAATTTAAACAAGACCAAGGTAGAGCGAGAGAGGCCGGAGAAATTATTGATTATCTAAACATGTACATCACCACAACTGAAAAGCAAAAGAAAGCAGTGACTGCGTTTAGACTGCGTTGACAGTATTCAACAATAGTAAGAGCGAAGACGCCAGAGATGCGGATATTTCCTAATTTGAATTTAACATTCAGAGGACCGTGCATCGTGATATATTCTGATAATGAAAACCAACGAGATGCACTATTTCTCACATTTATTTGATAAATTTGATGAAATAAATCTGACAAATAGTGCATCTCTATGGCTTTCATTATCGGAATATTTCCTAATTTGCTTTTTGCCGTGACAGATTTTTGGGGCTACCTGCCCAAACCCAAGCCATTAAGTCACAATTCAAGGGTGTCTACTATTACATATATGGTAGGTTTATATACGCAGCTATTGGCCTATTCTGTCCATATGCGTAGGTTATCTCACCATTTGGAATTCAGAGGCGCCCCATACCATGATGACAAGGGGCCTACCTAACACAACACTTTTTATTCAGTAGCACAGAACACATGCGTCGGAGAACAATATTAAAATGGATTTTATAGAATATTTTTGACCGTTTGGAATGGATTGATCAGGCTCAGGACAGGGATATATAACGGGCCCTTGTCAACATATTATTGAACCTTCGTGTTGCACAATAGAACGCGAGATTCTTGTCTGGGTGACTTAATTTCTCAAAAAAGTTTTTGTTCCACGGAGTTAGTCGTAAACAGAATATTAATCTTTCTGGGGTGAGACTGACGATCTTGGAACTGTAGCCGCTAATGGGACCGTGTCGATCGCCTGTATGTAGGTGAATGAATGTGGAACGTTGCTGTAATGATCCTTCCAAGTGACTTCACCAAACGTCAGTACTCGGAGGAAGACCCCTGTTCCAGTAGCACGTTTTCCACTGCAGATTGTGCATGAATTGCCCGTAGATCGAAACCGTGCCTCCGAGTTGATAACTAGTAACTGCGTCTTGGAATTAATGTCTACACCCCTATGATTCAGTCTTACTAGATTGCTATTCGGGGCGTTGAAATGTAGGAGGAAATTCGAGGGCCTGTGACAGATCTGTTAGCTCAAATCTGATGACGCTTGAGCACAACAAATGCACATGTCATAACATAGGTGGGCCTATATGCAGAGAAAAGTATTGAGTAATGTGCGTTAACATTGATTTTTTCGGTCTTAATATTAAAATTTACTTTCTGCAAGAAGGCCATGCGCAAGAACAAATTTGCCTTTCCCCTGGTTCCTCTTAGCGTTGAGGCTCGAAAGCTGTCTACAAACCTGTATGACATATACCATTGCTTAGTGTACAGTGAATAAAGTCATGATGGAGAGAGGAACTGTTCGAAACATGTAGAGTTTCGTGACAAAATAAATTTGTGAAATTGATGCATCTAGTTGGTTTTATTACAAAGAAATCTGTTACGATGAACGGTCACATGAACGTAAAATGCGTTTCATTTCGTTTTCGAAATAGTGGAAGGAACTCTATATTCAAACCACATGTTTTAGTTTCTTTTTATTGGGCGACCGTTTTAAAGGCAGCAGCAGTGTTGAGAAATGGCCAGCGTCGGTTGCTTGTAGCCCGCAATACCAATTTTTTCAGGCCATGGTCTTCTGAGTTTTGACATTGTGTAGTCTTGTGGATGAATACCAACTTTTCGGACGAGCATGCTGCCACCATCTTCAGGGCCAAAACAAAGAAGACGACAACCTGAACATTCAACGCCTTGAAAGTCTTCAAAACACTTGATTGGTGCATACCTTTGATACCAGCTGGAACATAATAATTTTTTAGTTCGTAGCTGAAAGGATTACTGTTTCCCGCAGGAAAGCTGAAAACTGTAGGTCTATCACGACCAAGTTGAATTAATGGCGAAGTTTGATACGGCAACGAAGGGAAGTGCAAGTCGTTTAACTGAAAAGGAAACGAGTCATTGCTATTGGTGCCCCACGGGGCAAAAATCCAAGGCGAGGAAATTACCTGGTGAAATTAATAATTCACTTACTCGTAAAATACATGAGATTAAATACACTGTCATAATAGTTACTGAATATAATGTCTTTAATTGTCCGGATTATCGGCATTCTTTAAGTAGCAGTGAAGAAAATTTATACGTAACACCTCAGGAAAAATTTTGTTCAGTAGCACTTAGGGGGTCCCTCTCACCACGGCACGACTTTTCCTGAGGTTAGAGATGGAGAAGACGGCTTCCAAAAATGGAGCTTAGCTGCGAATATATTGATTAAGCAGTCGCGGACAGCCGACAAGGTGTGTTCCTTCTGCATGGGTTTGGACAAGTCGTTCATTCCTCACCTTGAAAACGTAACATGTTGCGAATTGGAATAGAGAACCTTGGATCTGGAGAGGTGCATACAGGGTTTTGGTGGAGAAATCTTAGAGAAAGAGACCTGGGCCTAGATGGCGGATAATATTAAAATGGATCTCAAAGAAAAAGGATGGGGCGTGGACTGGATTTATTGGCTCAGGTAAAGGAAAAATGGCGGAATCTGGAGAATAGGGTAATGACTTTTCGGTTTCGATTAAATGTTGGGAATTTCTTGAGTAACTGAGAAACTGCTAGATTCTTAAGGAGAGCTCTGTTCGTTGGCGTTAGTTAGCTCTTTCAGGATCATGGTATATACTTTTAAATCTGTGGGAGATAGAGTTTGTAGGGTGAAACTGATAAGATTATGAGCGGATGATAAGGGGTAACACAGCAGACTCTTTTCAGATGAACAGGAGATTTTTTTTTTGGTACTTTGTGTACGCCATTCTTTCCTAGATTTCTGCTTATTGTGTCGAATTCCTTAAAACACCGTTATTGTAATTTTATGCTCAAGTAGTTGTTGTGCGAATTGATGCAGCTGTTAGGACATTTAGACATATTTTCATGTCCAAATAAGTCGGTCGAATTTGATTGGTCAAGTTAATAGAATGGATAGTAAAAGAAAAGTAAGTCAAGTATTTAACAATAATCCTCAGGGAAGGCGACTGAGAGGACAACCGTAAAACAAATGGTGGGACTGCGTACAAACAGATATTAATAAATGCAAAATTACAAATTGGAAACAGAGGTCAAAAACAGAGCTGACTGGGAGAAGTCCATTGAGGATGCGAAGGTCTGCATTGGACTGAAGAAGAAGAGGAGGAGGAGGGGAGGAGAAGGAGGAGGAAGAAGTGCGAAACTGTACACTAAATGCCTGCAGGCTCAGTGAAGACAAGTGATTAATTTAGGAAGGAGATTTAGATTAATTAAAATATGTTTGAATGAAACTGATAAGCAAATCCACACATGAAAACTTGTATCTGATGTGCTCCATTTTCAGATTGATATTAAACAAGGATATACTTTATTATATTTTATCACCCTTTATCTCAGTTGCTTTTCAACTTTGATTTAGCGAATACCATTAGAAAGTTCCAAGTAAACCAAAAGGAACTGAAACTGAGCGGTGCATGTCAGGTTCTGGTCGACGCTGCTGATGTTAATTTATTGAGCGAAACCCCAAATGCTATGAAGAAGAACACGTAAGTTTTATGTAGTCGTTGGAGAGGAGATTGGTCTACAGATGCCCAACTGAATATCGAAGCTACACACGCTGCTTTAACGGCCGTTGCATGACACAACACCAGTACTACTCCCGAGTGTATGGCACATTCCGTTATCTGCAAGTTTTCTTGACACAGAATGGTTTAATCGGTTGTGTCTAACACACGTATGGCGCACGATGTATAGCTAGGTAAAGCTGTCCGTTTACAGGCCTGGACAGGCCCTTTGGGCTCCAGGAATTTGGGACTGCCAGAATTTCTAGACAGTCAGCACATGAAGGTGGCGAGGTTGTCATCCCTGCGCATCCGCCGCCTTTACCCCCAGGAGATTCCCCTGGCAATCATTTATGTTAGATGCTGAACCCTGGACCATAGCGCTTCCGACAGGATTAAAATCATGACCTTCAATTAATCCCATCGGGAATCGAACTCGCGACCTTCCGGCTTGTAGCGCAGTGTGAAGCACAATGTAACATACTTTTTTTTTGTTCGTGAGTATGTGGTACAGTTTAACGCAGTTTAATTTTCATTGTGGAAAAATATGCAACGAAGAAATCGTGTTAAAAATGTCGCAGGTTATTCGGAATACAGTTTCTTGGTGTTTCAGTACCTTCAAAATCAACAACATGCCAATTGTTGAAAAAAATTTGGAAGACCGGGTGCGTTATTATTGAATAAAAAGCGACAGCAAACACGACTTTTTATTTCAGGAGAAAAATATTAGATGATACTGAGGCGCGATTAAAATCAACTCCACGAAAATCTTTAAGACGGCTATCACCGGAAACCAGGGTGTTGAAGTCATCTGTGCATGCAACCACAAAATAACTTCGCTTAAAACACAAAAATTCACAGCTCTGTAAGAACTCCAATAGGCAGACCGTGCGGCGAGAGTAAGGTTTTTTAACTGGTTCTGTGAAACAATGAGTAATTGTGTAAGCGATCCATTGGTAACTTACAATACAGGTGAGGGATGGTTCTGCCTAAACGACCACGTAAATATTTAATATAACGGACATTGCTCGGTAGATGATCACAGACTTATGCACGACGTGCCGTTACACGACGGTACATTTGGAGTATGGTGTGCTCTCAGTGCGACAAGATTAATCGTAACCTTCTCTTTTTGGAAAATCAGAAGGTACTATATTCTTGCATTATTTTTTTGCAAATTTAAGAGATGAGGAGAGGGACTACGGATTCTTCCAGGAAGATGGTGCAACTGCCCATACAGCTTTCAGTGTAATGCCTGCCTTACGGAAATTTTTTGGGAACAAATAAGTCATCTTTTTTGGCCTGCTCGTTCGCCCGATCTAACCACATGTGACAATTACCTATAGGGAAGTCAGAAAGACGACGCATATTAAAGCAATCCACGCACACAGAACGAACTTAAAGTCATGAGGCACGCAGATCCAGCAATTTCTGGACAAGCAGGTCAAAAAATATTTAGTACTTTGTTCGCCAGGTTTCAAGCATGCCTGCCTGATACTTGAAGGAGGGCATTTCCAACACCCACCCTAACATGCGGCAATATATATACATATATGAGGAAATGTAAGGCCGTTGAGCCTCCCTTGCATCTGGATTCGGTTTCCTGTTGAACTCGCCTGTAGGAGTAAATGCTGAGAAAAGTTTTGTTCATGTTTCATCCACGTAAGAGTATCAAACAAATCGTTCGAAAATGTGACAAGTTCAAATACTTGTGAGGACACTGACAAATCAAAGCTGCATATATGAAGAAATTAAGAGCACATTGGATACGAGCTATGCCTGCTACCGTCCGGTCCAGATTTTTTTTTTCTATCTATATGCATTAAGGGTTAAAATCTATAGGAATACAGATTTCCTGCTGTTTTATATCTGTGTCAGATATGGTCTCTCATATTAGGGGGAGAACATGGGCTGAGGTTCTTCGAGAATAGAGTACTGAGCAAGGTATTTGGGCCGAAATCAAGACGGATGAGATGGGTGGCTTATGTATAGGAATCCCATTCGTCCTGCTTTTCCCAGGAGAGTCCCGGTTTTGTGAGTTTTACAGAGCTCTGTCCCGATGTCCCTCAAATTTAGGTTCGGAAAGTCAAATGTCCCTATTCTGTCATAGTCCTAAGAAGAGGACATTTCTGACAATGCGTACATTTTATTTCAGCAGAGCGGGAGGAAGCGTCCACATGAGTTGTTCAGCCACCACCCTTCCACCGACAGGATTGGGAAAGAGAGAAGATAATGAGTAGATTTGTGAATATAGCACTTAACCCTCCATAGAATATTGAACCATATAACTGTGTTAGTTTTTCGTAATTTTTGCTTTGTGTTCTTATATTTGTAAACAATCCTTGCTTGTTGAGCAGTAACTACAAAGAATAAACAATTTCAGAATAGTGATTACAGAGTCTGCTCTGAGACTCAGTAAACATTATTACACAGAGATTCAAAAATAGTGAAATTCTTGTTATTATGTCACTATTTTTGAATCTGTGTGTAATAATGTTTACTGAGTTGTGTCATAGTAATATTAATAATTTACTTCTGTTTTTTATTGCCTGCAGAGTTAAAAATTATATTTTTACCCCTCCCCCCAGCCACCCAAATCGTATTAAGTGTCCCAATTTTTTTTATATGATCCCTAGGCGTGTCGTGCCTGTGGAGAAGAGAAAGACTTACAGGGGTTTGGTGGGGACTCGTAAAGTAAAGGGCCACTTTGAAGACCTACGCGTAGATGGGAGGATGGTATTAATAAATAAATTGACTCTATGGTGTGCATTTGATTTATCTAACTCAGGGTAGGGATCACTCGCAGGCGCGTGTGGGCATGGTAATAAACCTTAGGCCGGCCAAATGGGCGGGCCAGCCGGGAAGCTGTCCGGGGCGCCACCAATGCACGTCAAAGCTCTAATCCGAAATACAGTGCTGGTAAACTCAGGTTTTCCACACGCGAAAGAATTTCTCCTAAAATTATTCGTAGTTGGAGCACGCGCTCTTAAATATGTTCACCAGCCCTGTTGTAGGCCGAAAATTTTCAAAGAGTATCTGTTTGAAGGGGAGCCAAATTAATAACCTGCCCGTGTCATCCACATGCCTCGAGACGACCCTGATTCCGTGTGATGCGGGGAATATCTAATCTAGCTCTTCAGAAGACTACGATCAATTGGTACTCGTAAACTCCACTCAGATAAGATTTGTGCAGGGGATTTAAATCCGGCGCGTAGGTTTAAGTTCCGCAAATGAATGTATAGTTTTTTTCAACAATCGTATAGCTCAGGGAGAACTTTTGAAAGGAGTGAATTACTCAGAAGATAGCTCACCTTAAAACAGTTCTCAGCGTGTGTTTGACACGATGCTTCCAACAAGTTGAGAAAGGGCGATATTTTCGTTGTTGCACGCAACAGGATATTTTTGAAGCCATATTTTGCAGAGAAGAGCTGTACTTTTAGAATGGGAAGTTGGCTCGTAAACCTACCATTGATTTAGTAGAACGTTATTCTTTCTGTGTATCATTATAGTACCCGCGTTGTTTATATGTATCACGGCCTAAACCTTACCACCACTTTGTGAAATTAATTTACATTGTTTGTTTTACTACACTGAACGTTCACATGCATCGGCCTGGCCGGGATGGCGTGCGAAGTGAAAATAAAGCAGGTGGTTGGTTGGGTAGTTGTGTGTGTTAATCGACGTTCAGTGACGAAAATATAAGGCATATCATTTTTATAAATTAAAGAAAGAAAAAAAAAACACTTCCAGGAAGGTGTCAGTTGGTAATTGCGTACATTCCTCAAGTTTGATGCATCGTATCGTATGAAGTATTTGGCCTGTACACATACCAAGTATTGCGTTGGCAGAGACCTGAGCATTGCCTTGTAAGTTGAGTGTATGAGTTTGTAGTTAATTATTGGCCTAGCTTCGTGACGCCTTCACAGAACGTGAAACAAAAGTGGCATTTAAAATGCCTTTTACCGTTACATCGTAGGCACGTCAAATTGACCAGCTGGGCTAATTGACGTAAGAGTAATTCTCCTGTAACAAGAATGGAATGTGTTATACCACGTTCTTGGACCTTCATAAAAACTGGAGAAGCCAAAACTTTTTTGATTTTCTTATGTCTTCTACTCACGAACACTTACCAAATAATTGCCTAACCTGTCTTAGAACTCGGTTTAACCTCACTTTAAACATTGAAAAATAAACACATATGTTTTGTATTTGGGATTGAACAGACTTCCAGGCGCTAGTGGTAGAGAAAAGCACAAGGATTTTATTTTACAGTATTTCTTGACAGTTACTGTATTTGACTTAAAGATATTTTCTGTGTAACTTTGAAGGATGTTAATGTCGTAGGCTGTCTCCTTGGTCAGTGTTTACACTGCTATTATGCTATGGTCTGAAGGGTTGACCAACACTTCATATTCTTTCCAGTGCATTAGTTACAGTCTATTTGTTACTTTGTGCTGTATAACATGTGCAGTTGTAACATGTTTAAATACCGCAAAAATGAAGTTACCATGGGAATGTCAAATCTTGTGCATGGAGTCTGGAATCTGTAGTTATTGCTGCTCATCAAAATCAGTGTTAATTCTGTAGTTACCATAGAACCTCAGTAAAAAGTGTGAATTATGTGACAGTGATGCACAGCACCTACTCCATGTTCGGAAGCAGGTTTGTTTCACTACAAATAGGACCTTTGAAAGCTAATGTATATGGTAAGGTCCACATATGTGTCTGTATGAGTGTATGTGTTTTTGTGTTAAAAAAATGCTGTATGGTCTGATCAGCTGTTCTTAAGATTAGATTTTGATAACTTGTAAATTGTACTGCAGGGTCACATATAGTACAGTTAAGAAATCTGTGAGCTTTTGTTCATGTCAGCTTACTTGTCATCCTTGTGGGATTTGCTACATGCTGCCTTTGATGTAAGCCCCTTATGCCCTCACACATTTCTGCCACTGATTGTGCAATTGATGAGATGACCCATGCAGATCTTTTACTTTATCTGAATTGCCACTGTTATATCCTTTTCAAGGTTTTTGTCTAGAACTTGTATCCCTTCAGGTATGCTTTCAGCCTTAGAAAGGGTTATTAATTGGCAGGGGTGGAACTGGAGAGTGTGGTAGTCATGAAATCACCGTGATACTGTTGTTGGTATCAGATATTCAGATACTAAAAGAGAGTGAAGATTATTTTGTTAATGGACTTTACACTTTCTGGACTGAATTATGTATGGGACACATGCCCTTACCCTTTTAGAACATATCGGTAACTTTACTTACCACAGGGTTTAACCCTTTCCAGCCCCGTGATGCCTTATGGCATCATGCTTTTCATCTGTTCTTAATATGCATGCCTTTTGCCCATTGGCTCCAGTAGTCATCTTAGCACACTGCGCTGACTTTTCTGCGTTTGGCTGGCTATGCTGATGTCACCCAACATA
>Ga0209629_10002928_pt1 | contig 11916 bp, 7 predicted proteins | sample TergutCu122P5_FD_187286 | JGI IMG/M metagenome (GOLD analysis project Ga0209629, IMG submission 187286) | Cubitermes ugandensis P5 segment gut microbial communities from Kakamega Forest, Kenya - Cu122 P5 (SPAdes) (version 2) | ecosystem: Host-associated > Arthropoda: Insects > Digestive system >...
ATAACCCTCAGCTCCACACCAGACCAACAACTTGAAAACCACAGCACGAAATACCACAGGCAGCAAGCACTGTGTAATACTCTTGAGCTCCTGATGATGGGCATAGTGGTGCCCGAAACATGTTGAGCAAGCAATAAGATCCGCAATAAAAACCTCTGTTGCATCTAGTTGGCATTTTATTTCCACATATTAACGATGATGCACAGTCAAAATCACATCAAAATTGATAGAACATTTGATTGTAACTGCCCCAGTTGATGATGACAATGTTTACAGATCTCCAAAATAACAGCCACATGGCCTGTATTTACATGACACCATAAACCAAAAACATGGGCCAGATTGTTAGCCTTCTAAATTTACATTCATCAAATGAACTTTAGAAACATGTTCGGTGAGAACCAACATTGCAGTAAATGAAAAATATCTGTTGAATTACAAACTCATGTAAATACATATGTAAATATTGAAATGTTCTTCTTATGTTATTACAAGTTATTTGTACCTAACCCAAAAATTTCATAACAGCTGAAAATTACCTACTAAGGAATACATGTCACATATATAACATATATTCAATGCAATTTTGACTTGTGTTTTCAATTTATGCAGTACTTTTCATGTAAGCAACTGTGGTATAAATCACAGAGAAATTGCATAATGTAAAATGCATTTCAAATAATGAAGATAATGCAGTTTAACTTGTTCACCTGGTCAGCAGAAGCCATGGTACTTTCCCCATACTGGCTGTGCTCCATCCTGGCAACCACACAACACTACACTCTTTGTACAAGGCAGGATTACTCTCACAAGTCACTGTGAACTGAGCATTTGTGAAGTCCATTACTAGGATGACATGCAAGTTCTGCTGCACACCTACAATGTAAAAAAATGTGAAAAATAACTAAAACCTACAATTTTTAAATGTTGGGTTTGGGTGTACCAGAGGGATGACAGAAATGAGATATTACTTGCACAAGAACTCCAATTGGAAACCACATGATCATGTTTGAACATGCTACTAAATGACATACACATTCAATGACCAACTAACAAGCATGCTGATATTACCAAACTTTATGTTCGAGTGACCGTGCATCTTTGATAAGTAAATAAGTGTTAGACCAACTAGATGCAACAAATGGTGATTTATTCAGGCAACATTCTCCACACAGTGAACACAGCTCGCCACCCGACTCTCCAGCATCACAACAGCTACAACAGGACAGACAACCACAGGCAGTGGAATGCAGTCGGTTCTCCTTACGATGGGCATAAAAATGCCCGAAACATGTTGAGATAATACTGATTAACAATAAATTACCATTTGTTGCATCTAGTTGGTCTAACACTTATTTACTGATAGTACCATTACAACATATTGGATGGAAATGAAAGAGCACATGACAGAGAAGCAGTCAATCAAAAATGTGAGACGCTTCAACTTGGACACTGCAAATATCTGAATTAACGCCGGAAGTTGCACTAATAACATTTTGACAATCCAAAGGATCAGCAGTGTTTCTTGTAATTACTTGAAAAAGTTACTGAAGCAACCGCAAAGAATGGCATACTAGAATATTCACAAATATGACTGACATACATATTTTGTGTTAAGGAAAAAACTGACACTGCCAAAACAAAATTACACAAACACTAAATAAACTAATATTTTGGTTCAGAGGACTGGCAGCAAGAATTTTGTATATTTTTTAGCATGTGTGTATATATATATTTCTGCAGAAAAAGACAAAAAAAAACTCAAGAAGAAAAATTTCAATGATACTCTCAGCATTTGTGTGTCCAGTAATTAATAATTTTCGTATTCTTCAATTTGCAAATGACATTTGGTGGATGTGTGGGCAAAACAGTAAGTCAGTGCCCAATTATTGAAGTCTCACTTCCGCTAGTTACATAATGATCTTTGTTTTATTCATTTCTGGGACCACTTCATTCAACAGTCAACATAATTTAAGGTAAGGGTCTCCCTGTTACATGTCAAGCATGTGCACAAGGAGCAAGGGGGTATAGCTCCACTCATTCACAACCTTGACACCAGATGGGGGTGGGTGATCAACGTCACAACCTGGCTGCTTTATGCAAGGGAAGGAGCCCTGGTACCCACTGTACAGGGGACTGGGTGTGCCCAAACATACTTTAAAGGTTCATTTTGTTAAGGTTTCCTCACAGCCAAGGACATTAAATTATGCTCTCACAAGATGGTGCCACAAAATAACAAAACACACACACACTTTCAGAACCAGATTAACTCTACTGAACATACAAATCCAACGGTCTTTCCCTGTATCTTTCTGTTTTGGTAAACTATACACAAAATGTCCTGTTATTTTTACGTCCTTTTTATGTCTCTGTTATGTAAGCTGTTATGTTATTTTTCCCTTTGGGGCTCCATCAGTATCTACAGGCAAAAAGGTTTCCATGTTTAGCAACATCTGGGGAACAGTATCCATGGAGTCCTACAACTTCTGTTAATCATCTTACATTTAAAAAAGTATGATGTTGGGCTCCCTACAAATCCTTCTTGTGCAGCAACATCTTTCAGCGGTGATATGATAGACTCCAGTTCCTCTGTGTTATACAGTCCAGGCACCTTTGAAACAAAACAAATATTACATTCACATACACACTTATAGTTACAGAAGATATTTTAGACTGAGATACATTCTGCTTTATATTCATCTACCATTACTGTCAGCAATGTTACATGTGCATCATGTCACTTTATAATACTGCTTTGAGTTTCTCAGGTATTTGACAGTACCAGCATAATATCTTGATATTCCCAAGCAAAAGCTTGTGACACTTCATTAAAAGCAATGCAGCCAACTTCTACTTACTTCTCCAGATGACAGCAAGCTATTCACCATGTCCAAGAAGGCAATGTCAGTGATCTGATGATCCTCCAACAGCAAATAAACCTGCTGGCCCTCTACACCCGCTAACTGCATCACCTGAACATAAAAAAATCTCATTATATGTGTTTCAAAATGTATTGTCTTTCAAGGAAAATACTATTCAATTGACTTTTAATACAGAAAATTAACAACACATGTTAGGAAATAACTTATCACATAAAATATTCTTTCCTTTAAATACTTCCACCTGCAGAGTCTAGTAAGGTCAAAGTGAAAGTAAGATGTTTTGGAAGGAGTAAGTCCATTCAAATATGTTCTTCCATTGCAATGGTACCAAAATACCAAATTATATGGTGTCACATCCCAGAAGACGGTAATCTTCAAATTATTGTTGGAGTGAGATTCCTGTGTATGTCTAACAACAAATTATAAAGAGTCGATATTCTAATTCTATTAACTACTAGTTCTATTTCAAAGTTGTGTGTGTTTTATCCTTATTCAGTTTAACTAGTTACATTAGTGATTTACCATTAGTACAACAATTACAAAAACTGTCAATATTCTGAAGTGTTCAGTGATTATTTGTGTTACTGTTGGTAACATTGATATAAAAAATCCAAACACCTGAATTTCAGCTTTGTTCACATTCCAAACAACTCACAAGTCTTTCAAGTTATCTATTAATATATTGTATAAAATAATGTATAATTTTACACTTTGTACAACTCACTAATTAGGAATACTAAGGACTTACAGATTTCAAGTCATTTTTGAAATTCTTTAAGTTATATGCCTTCCCCATCTTGAAGGAAATCAATTTAGCTCCATGTAGAGCTGAAACAATTCTCACAGCTGATTTTCTCCCCACTCCAGCTCTTCCCACCAACAAGAGAGATCCATGGGGAGCAGACAGTACTCTGTCTACATAAGCCACTACATCAAGCACTTCTTGAAAAACTATAAGGTCCAATGACTGCCCTTCTCGACCTACAATATAAACAATATTAAGCATATGAAATTTGTACAATACCTAATAAATGAACAGCCTAACCAACATTTCAGCTATACTGTACTAACAAAGCATTCTAAAAACTTAGTACACTACACTTGGTACTGAGCTTACACAATATATTCATGATCTACATGCAACAAATGAAGAAAACCTCACCAAACTGTACAATGCCTCTTTCCACCATGGTAGTCCAATCAGCAGCGTTCATTTTGCCGAGTGGCTTGCCAAATGGTGGTAGTGGAGCTCCAGCTGCTGTTCCTGCATCAGCACCCACTGTCACATAGTACATTCCTGCCAGCAATTAATGCATGTTTCAGACATATCATTGTTATTGACATTCATTCCTAAAAAAAAAACTATAAATTGCATATATTGGCAAAACTGCATACCTGAAAGCTTCTCCAGTACTGAATCTCTGTTCCACTCAGACTGCAGAACTCTGGTGATAACAGAATCAAACTGAGACCTGTCTTCATCACAGACCAGCTTGTCACGAAAAAGTCTCATGGCTTCATAAATGAATACCTGAAAAAAAAAAAAAGACTCGCTACTCTGACTACAATGGAGAATTTTTCTATACAAGAATGCTCATCTGTTATTTTGTTTTAGAGTGACAGGACTGATAGCAAGTAAGAATACATACGAAAGTAAGGAATACAAGGTCTAAGAAAAGGTCATATGTTACAGTAGTTTAAATACCTTTCTTTCTGAAGATAGCACAAGTAGTGTAGCTTCATTATATTGATTTACATTAATATAACTAAAATATTTCTGTAGGTCAACTTAAAAACATAAATTGTAGAACAAAGAATGTGTACTTCATGTGGTTTCAATAAACATGGATGTACTTGATGCCTACTGTCCTGGTTCCTGGTAGGAGCAGTCAGATATTTTCTGAACAATAAGGTATGAAGCTGACTTCACAAAGACTATGCGATGTTAAGAATTTATAGTGTTGTATTCCCATGCTTCCTAGGCACGTTTACAGCACAGTACACATGTGCCTGTCACTTCATAACAGGAACAGTTTCAAGGACCTAGAAATATATTTGTAGACACTCATAAATCTGCAGCAGCACTGACAAAAATAATCTGTCTGCATGTCAGCCTGCAGTGTGTCACAAGTTAAAGGCAGAATATTACCAGCCATATATTATTTCCCTTAAGAGATCACAAACCCATGTATTTAAAGCAATTTCAATCTTTTATGTTTATTCTTTTCTATCAGCTGAGAAACATGAGAGTAAAAATATGTTCCTTTCAATCAAGAATGTTTGAAAAAAACATTTTAATTTACATTTCCAAAAAATTCAGCACATATATATAAAATTCATGCACAAAAGTGAGTGAGCAAGAGAACTTACTTCCAGTACCAAATTAACAGAATGTTCATCTTCCTTGAGGTTATAACGAAGAAATCCTAAACACCATCGAGTCAGATCACGAGGTGTGAAAAGATAATGATTCTGATGAACTGGAGAGAATGTGTTCTTAACCTGAAAAATAATAACCATTGCATTTACAGCAAACATAAAGAAAGTGCAATTGAAGTGTATAAAAACAGGTCAAACAGAATCACTTGAAAGTGTCCAGCAGGGGGAAAAAAAAAAAAAATTAAGATGGAAATTCAAGAAAGTAGGAAAAGTCCACAGTTCATAACATTTCTGGCATGTTTCCTCTGTTGGTGTACCTATATTTTAAATCTTACTTTCCAGAAAAGCATCAGCAATGCAAGTATTTTAAAAGTGATTTTCCACATTCACAAAACACACGCTATAAATTTTCTCTGTATCTTAGCAACAGATTTAAAACTTACTATAATCTATATATCAGAAGTCATACAGTTATAATATTCCTTGTATTTATCTCACAAAAAGAGAAATTCACACCTGATCGTGCTAGATAATGAGGCACATTCGCAAAATTGCGATAAACAACTATTACCTTGGTCAAGTCTATATGTCAGTCTGTCCTCATGGAACAACTCAGCTTCCACTGCATGGATTTTCATGAAATTTTGTATTTGAATATTTGTCAAAAATCTGTCTTGAAAATGCAAGGTTTGTTAAAATCTGAGAAGAATAATGGGTATATTACATGAAGACCAATAAGCATTTTTGATCGTAACTCACTCAGTTCTTCTTAGAGTAAGAAAATTTTCAGACAAAAGTTATAAAGAAAATCAGAACACACATTTTATTTTCAATAACTGTCTTTTTGAAAATTGTGCCATTTGTGAGGGAATGTGGAAAAATAATGTGCAGCCGGGCAGGCCACAGATGACAATATGGCACATGTGCACTGCATGCTGGATACCTAAGACTACAAACACACACAGAATATGTAATACTCATTGTTTTTTCACTGCAACAGTGGTTGCACAAATGCACCTCAATGTTACATCATACATACATTGCCAGCCTTGTTATATTTAGATAGTCCACTTTTTCCTTGGCCTCAGCTAGTATCTCACAGACTACAATGTCTTGCTTATAAAGACCAATCACACTGAGATAACATAAATGTAGTTAGGTTTTTGTGTTAAAGATCTACAGTTTTTGTTCAATCTTAACCAACAACGAATTGTTGACAAATTTTTGTAAAAATCCCAAATATTAAATTTCATAAAAATTTCTCTGGTGGGAGTCGTGCTGTTCCATGTGGCCAGGCACACATGGATGGAAAGATATGAAAAGGCTAACAGTCACATTTTGTAACTGTTTTTTGAATATGCCAAAAAATGAGTAAGTGCTGTGACCATGTCCCAAGACATAATATGCAGAAACCAACGAAGCATAAAAGCACATCAAATTTAAAATGCACTTTCCCTAAAATAAAATTTCATTGTTATATCACCTGTCCTGTGTACTGGGATAGCAAAGTCAGTGGGATGGAAGGTCCAGGGATCAAATCCTGGTGGGGGCAAAATTTTCTACAGACAGTCCTGAGGTCCACCCAGCCTCCAGTCAAATGGGTACCAGGTGTCTTTCCTGGGGGTAAAGCAGCCGTGGCATGGCATTGACCACCCACCCCCATCTTGCGATGAGGTTAAAGAAAGAGTAGATCTTTTATTCTACTCCTTCTCTGGGTCTTCATGTCCTGTTCTAGGGTGAATTTTACCTTTTATCTTTATCACCTCTCCTACCTCAATAAAATAAGTTAAAGGTCCAAGATGATGGGTAGCCATTTATCTGTATATAGCAGACACAGTAAACCAACTAATGGAAATGACATCTACAGGACTCATACAAACACATTAACTCAGTATGCATGACACTCATCTTGTCATTGCATAATGAAATCAACCGTTCACTTACACTCTTTGCTCTCATTCACAAATTACAGATTTTACAAGCTTTAACCATTCTGTCCCAGACAAAAAGTTAACCCCATAAGTCAAATCATTAATACAAAAAGTTTGTTAATACCTCCTCATAAATTTTGATCATTGATCCTGTCAGGTTGGCAACTTCAGTTGAAGGCTTCCGCATCTCATGTTTAGGCAAACACAGACCCAAGATGCTGGACATATAAATACTGTAAATAGATTTTAGCTCATCTCTTTCTGGATAGCTGGAAAAGAAACACATGGTAACTAATCACATACTTTATCTTTAGTAAAACACACATGTAACAACCATATTACTAGGACTATACCTTGTAGAATCTGGTAAGATAATAAATATGCAAACAGAAAATAAATTTACCTAATTATATATGTGTGTCTATGCTAGTCCCACTGCTACCCAACAGAAGCTCTCAGTTACAATGATAATTCATAATTCTGTCAGCAATATAATAATCCACTGTTCTGTGGTCTTAAGTGTGAATATCTAAAGAATGAGTGACCTTTAATGACAGTGACATGGCACAGCTGACAGTATTTGTGCAGCAGTAACTCACAAGCATGGTACTGTAGAGCTTCCTTATATGCTGTACAATTTAACCCACACTCCATGTTATTTACCTCCTGCCACAAATGCAGAACTGGCTGAAGGGCTGTCACTAAGTATGCAACACAGGTTCAAGCAGCTTAAAGCACTGTGTCATTAGAGGTCATGCATCACAGCTTGAATAAACGTTTTGAATATCTGTACAAACACCAGTATATGAATTTTACAATGCCTTTTTACCATGTACCACAAATTAAACTGATCATCAACCAAGTGCACAGAAAGGAGTAATTATGATTGGTAACTTGTGTACTCATTTGTTACATTTTCAGTGGCAGAAGAGTGTTAGCTGCAAGACACATGAAACCATTTCTTAAGCCTGCTTATTGACAAACACACAGCTCCCAAATCACTCTACAGGTAGATACCAGTACACTAAAAGGGTATCAGTGACAGGTAAATGGATATGAGTGATTGATAGAATGGACTCAGTTTTCAGAAGGACAAAAACCATGGAGGAGAACTGTAATCACAAATCTTGTAATTCATAAAGCACATAAGAAATCTTAAATTACTGAAATTGGGACATTAGTGAATGATGATATAACCATAAAATACAAACTTAACTCAATAGGGCATTTTAACAATGACAGCTGATTTGTAAAAATATTTTTTAATTACACTGTGTGGATATACCTGATTGAATAGATCCTCATAATTGAGGTAAAACGTGGACTGAGTGAGTGGCGACCCATTGCATTGCCTCCTGTCATACTCCCCACAATCTGGACTCGCTCCAGCCCCACCCATTCCAAATTCTTGTCATAGAAACCATTGTATGTGATCACCTGTCAATTGTAATTAGAAGTATTAACACAGAAAGTTGTCTGTGTGCTCACCATCCACCAACAACTTTACCTTTTTTTAATATCAGAATGCACAGTGATATCTACTGGGCTGAGACACTGTCACTTTCAACAGACAAAACATTTATTCTGTGTGCAGCAACTGTACTTTAATTAGCATTATATATCCTGAGTTCAGGTCCAGCATTGATGAACGCTTTTCTGTTAAAATATTAATGTGCTGATGTACATTATAAGCCAGTAACTTTAATTTAATTATTTAACTGCAGCTAAATCCAATGTTACACATCAACTTAAATCATTGAAAATTTTAATATTACATTTCGATTAAAAATAAAGTATTATAACAGAATATTTCTGAGCTTGTATCTATGTACAAATGCAAAAAAACACACACTGATACCCACGCAATTAATAAAAGAGTGCCCAAGTATAACAGAATACTAAACTATCATATCACATGGCATTAATAAGGAAAACCACACAGTTTTAATGTAGTCAACAGTAAGTTTTCTTTATTGCTATGGAGGTTAGAGGGACAATTAATTTACATTTATAAGCACTTGCTATTTTTCCTGACCATCTTAAAATTACAGTAGTAAAACCACTTTACAAGAAAGCAGACGAAACTAGTATGACAAATTCCAGGCCTGTTTCATTTTTAACAGTTTATTCAAAGGTATTCAAGAAAACTATGCACATTGGAGTAAGCCAACATCTGCATACTAACAACATACTGGTCAAAGAACAGTATTGTTTTAAGAAAAGGATATAAACTGAAAATGCTGCCTTCAGACTGACAGATACTGCATGTAAATCTATTAAACATAAAAAGCATGTTTGAGGAATTTTCTGTGGTGTGGCAAGGCTTTGATTTTGTGAATCATTAAATTTTGTTAGCTAAATTAAATTACATTTTTATGGAATTCGAGGAGCACTTGAAGATTGGTTTGGGTTCTATTTAACTAACAGAAGACAGAAAGTTGTAGTAAAATCACCTCATACAACTAAAACTTTTTCTCTGACTGGGGTACACTGAAACATGAAGTGCATCTAGGATCAAATCTAGGGCCTCTATTGTTCATAAGATAAATAAATGACCTTCCCCTGAGAATAAATTCTATATCAGAACCATCATTATTTGCTGATGACACCAGGGTCATAAGTTCCAGCAGAAAATCCAAAGATTTCTGTACAGAGTCAAATTTGTTGAATCTTTTATTACCAACTGATGCACATAATGTACATCAGTTGGTAATAAAAGATTTCAACATTGTTTGATGCACGGTGTAACCATGAAGTTTTTAGAGTCAAATTTATTTCTCTGTCATATGATTAAATGGTTTACTGCTAATAAGTTAGTCCTAAATATGGATAATAAAAATAAAACTAAATTCATAATAAAGAATTTATCACATTCTACATTACATATTGGTTATATAGAAAAGTATATATAAGATATGGTAAATACAAAATTTCTTCATTCACAAATTGTAAAGCACTTAATTTAGAAGAACCATATTGAACAAACGATTCCAAAGTTAAGTGCAGCATGTTATGCCATTAGGTTGATGGTCCATATCAGTAATACTAACACTCGTATCAATTTACTATGCATATTTTCATTCTGATATAAAATTTTTTGGGGTAACTCTTCCAACAGTAAGAATATTTTAATTTTACCAAATAAAGTTGCCAGAATTATGGTTGGTGCACAACACAGAACTGCACGTAGAAGTCTATTTAAACAATTAATGATTCCACCTGTTCTGTGCCAATATATACTTACATTAATGAACTTCATTATCACAGATCAGGAAAATTTTCAAACAAATTCATCTATGCACAATATTAATACAAGGAATAAGCACCATCTTCACAGTCCAAATGCCAACCCATCTTGTTTGCAAAAAAAATACAATTTATGCTGGCATCAAAATTTTTAACAGTTTACAACCTAGTTTGTCAAAAATCAAGAATGACAAGGCAAAATTTATAGAAGCCATAAGAAAATACTTAAATACACACCCTTTTTACTCTGTAGATGAATTTTTTATATGTGAAAATGATATTTGCACTGTCAAAGTTGTGTATATTTGGGAATTTATGACTTGTTCCACGTCCTACTCCTTTCATGACACACTTATGGATCCACGATATCTAAACATGCATGTATGTACACGTACGTATATATGTACATACATGCGTATGTATGTAGCACACACACATGTAATAACATAGCACCAAAAAATATAGTTAATTATATTTTTTGTATGAAGAAGGCACTCTGCTATACCTGCTGAAGGAATGCAATTAGCATGCTGGTTCCCCATTTGTCAGGTCTAGCTAGGTTCAAGTCTTTGAAGTACAGGATCAGACGTTCACTATTCTTTGGTCGGTACACACGGCCAGTGTTACTTGATATCACCATGCACACCTACAACAAATGAACACACCATCTCTTAAACTACATTCCTAACTTTGTTACATCACACATTTGGTAAGACATACCACAAGTGTAACAAATAATAAACCAGTGACAATATATATGATTGTATTTTAGTATGGATTATTTCAATTTTTATATTTCAATTTTCAGTGTCAAGGCTGAGTATTGCAAGTCAGATTGTATAATTTATTTGTCTTTTCCTATCGATATTTTGAGTTAGTACAGAGTTCACTGTGGAGTTTGTTATCCTTCATTAATGTTTTTGATATTTCCATTATACTAGTTTCCAGCATTTTGTAAGTGGAGATGTCTTTCAATTAAGTCATGCAGCCTATGTCCACATCTGAGATAAAAGTGCAAATTCTCCTTTGAAAGAACCTTACTAGTGACAAGTGAGTACTTCTTAATACCTGACTCAGTTTCTGGAGGACATGCTGAGGAGTGATTTGTGCACTGCAGTGAATGGTTGCCACCTCAGTCGCTCTCAGCTTTCCAAAACAATGATTTAGAAGCAGGCTGGAATATTAACAAATTCTGCTGCCACTCATGTTTTGATAAATATTGCTTGAGTGTTAGTAAGAAAAACAGAGAATTCTTTTAATTCATGCTAAAAATCATAAACTAAAATCATCCAGTGGCAAAAATAGGAACAATAAGAAAATACAGGGTGTTTCACGACTTTAGGGTATAACTGCAGGAGGTGATCTCCTAGGTCTTTGTGATGAAAAAAGTTCATATAAACATGTGTCCGATTTTGGATGGTTATGGAGTTATGACCGTTTGAAACTCAGAATAGAAGGTAACGATTACTGACAATAAA